>SDBV01000286.1_pt1 | contig 70278 bp, 68 predicted proteins | sample 2277081 | NCBI WGS metagenome assembly SDBV01 (sample SAMN10402039, study PRJNA504765) | marine sediment metagenome | isolation source: marine sediment core GS10_PC15, 223 cmbsf | place: Arctic Ocean: Southern Knipovich Ridge | collected 2010
AATGTTTGAACAATATTTTCTGTGCCCTTGGTGATATCATGGATTTTTGCAGAAATGTCTCCAGCTAAATGGCGTTTAAAAAAAGCATAGGGAAATTTCTTGGTAGATTCTACCAATAAAGTTTTTGAATGGACAGAAAGATTAGGGATTAAATAAGATAAGCACACTCCCTGAATGCGCATACAAACCTCCATAATTACCCATATTGCTACAATCCACTTAAAAAAATACAATACCATATAAGAAGCGTGAGGCTCTGCAATGGCATCAACAAGTCGTTTCATAAAAAAAGGCGTTAAAATATCACGGATTGGCCAACAAAGCGCTAAAATTGAACAAATGGAAAACCCCAGTAAATAAGGTTTTAGGCAAGAAGCAACAAATGTAATTATCCTATCCGGCAAAAAAGGTGCGCTTTTCCGACTATTCAAAAGAGGTTCCTTGAAAAAAGAGTGTTTTATCGAGCCGATGGTTTTCTCCTCTCCACACAACATTTAAATACCTTGAATCCATCCAAAAAAAAGCTCCCTCTAAAAACTGTGGCCAATTTGTATCGTCAAATTCTTTTATGTTTAATAAAAATCCTACTATGACCGTTAAGACTGCATCATGTGTAACGATAACATTTATTTTACCAGGACTATGATCGATTGTTAAAAACCGTTGTAAAAATTCACAAACCCCTTCCTTTGTAGGTCTCATTCCTTCAAGAGGGGGGTCATTGTTAATTTGATAATTAAATAGACCAGGTCCTCCCAGCCTTTTGTAATGTTCAATAGCTTTTGGAAGATCCCGAATAAACGGGGCAGAAGGCGCAAAAAACGGGTCTTTTTTTAACTTTTGATCCTCCCACGTAGCCCCTTCCTTAATTTGAGTCGCCGTTTCTATACAACGTCCCATCGTACTACTCATGAGCATCCCAGGCTGAAATTTTTTCAATAAAGTTCCAAATGCAAAGGAGGCTTTTTTTCCTTCATCTGTAAGCAAAATGTTATCCACTTTTCCTTCAGGTATTTCATTTCTATGTGCATGCCTAATTAATAGAGTTGCTTGTATGTCTTCGGGGATAAGCTTTAAAGATTCTAACATCGAACCAGGAATGCCTTTCAAGTCTTCAACCGAAATTCCCTGAAAATACACACTTGACCTAAAACTAGGTGAAGTTACAGAACTCATTTTTTTTCTCCTTTTGAAAAAGATTCTAAACAATTTCTTTTTTTAATACAATGAGTTGTAACTTTATGGTTTGAATTTTTATGAGTATTTTAATTACTGGAATCGCAGGATTTATTGGATTTCATACCGCAATGAAACTAAAACACTTAAATAAACATGTTCTAGGCATTGATAATTTTTGTGGTACTGACGAATCTCTTTTTCTAAAGCATCAAAGATCTCATCTTTTAAAACAGAATGATATTTTTGTTTTTAAAGGCGATATCAATCAAAAAAATTGCTTTGAAAAAATCTTTGATGAAAATAACGACGTTTATGCAATCCTTCACTTTGCTGCCCAACCTGGTATTTTTCAAAGCATGCAAAATCCTAAATCTTATATCAAAGACAATATTAATGGTTTTGTATCTGTTTTAGAAACATGTATCAAATATGGGGTTTCTAAGTTACTATATGCTTCTTCATCCTCTGTGTATGGTCATCATTCCCAGTTGCCCATGAAGGAAACCGAGAGTCATTCAAATTCTTCAAATCTATATTCTCTCACCAAAAGAACTAATGAAATGTTAGCCGATATTTATCATAAAAATTATGGGATTTCCACTTTAGGTTTAAGGTTTTTTTCTGTTTATGGTCCTCTCGGAAGACCTGATATGGCTTATTATGTTTTTACTAAAAATGTCTTAAATCGAATTCCTGTTCTTTTGCATGGAAAAGGAATGATGGCACGAGATTATACTTATATCGAAGATGTTTTAGAAGGAATTGTTGCTGTTTTGGAAAGTTCATATCAAAATGAAGTTTTTAATTTAGGAAGTGGTACTTCTTACACACTTTATGAAATGCTTCGCATCATCCAGGATAAATTAGGAATTCAAGCTTCTATTCAGAAAACGGACAACATGTTTTTTGGTGTTCAAAAAACATTGGCCTGTAATGAAAAAAGTGAACGGATGTTAGGATATTTAGCAAAAACTAAATTTCAAGATGGACTACACCAATTTATTGATTGGTATCTGGAATACAAAAACGCTAAAAATCTTAAATTGGAGTCTCGATGAATTCACGTAACCTATCTTTTACCATTTTTATTTCAGCCCATAAATCTCTACATTTTGCAAAACGATGTATTCAATCCATTCAATGGCAAGAAAAGGATTTTAACGTAGATGTTATTTATGTAGATGATGCGTCTTTCTACAATGTGCAGCAAAAAGAAGAACTTAAAGATATTGTCAAAAGTGTTAACGGGAAAGTTTTCTTTTCCGATAAAAGGCTGTATCAAATTGGCGCCTTTGATCAATACATTCCAAAAATCGAAAATAAACAAACAATTGTGTGTTTACTAGATGGAGATGATTATCTTCTTCCTCATGCACTTTCTACTCTTCATAAAACCTATTCTAATCCTGAAGTATTAATGAGTTATGGAAACACACTTTTAGATTTCCGTCCTTTTCAAGATTCTAAACCCAAATATTTTTATGATAAAAAAACCGTCAATATTGCTTATTCGAAAGAGGTTTGGCAAAAACGTTCTTTTAGAGAGGATGGATTTAGATGTTTTCACTTAAGAAGTTTTTACAGATGGTTGTGGGATTTTGTTAAAAGTGATGGTTTTTATAGAAAGGATGGAACGTATTTTAGGGCTTCTGGAGATAGTGCTTTTGTCTATCCTATGCTTGAAATGTTGGCAGATCCTAAACATGTCGTATTTATAGAAGATCCTATTTACGTTTATAGACTCCATGAAGGTAATGTGCATAATCATGATAAAAAAAGTCAATCGGATGATCTTAATACCATACGATTTAGCCTTCCAAAATACAAACCTTTAGAAAGACATATTTTAAACCACTTCATTTCAGGTAGTTTATAAATGTGTGGTATTGTCGGCTTAATTGATCCTTTTTGCAAAAAAGAAGTTTTATCAAGACAGCTAGAAAAGGGATGTCAGCTTTTAAAACATCGTGGTCCTGATGACCAGGGAATGTATCTAGAAGAAGGTGCTGGCTTTGGCGTAAGACGTCTTGCAATCCAAGATTTAGTAAACGGTAAACAGCCCTTCTACTATCGCAACCACGTTCTTTTTTTTAATGGAGAATTATATGGAATCCATTCTTTACGACATAATCTTATCCAGTTAGGTTATCCGATAAGCACAAATTGCGATACTGAAGTATTTTTATACGCATATTTCCATTACAAGGAAAATTTTTTAGATCAGCTGTCTGGCATGTTTGCCTTTGCTATATGGAATTCTGAAACAAAACAACTGGTAATTGGAAGAGATCGATGGGGAGAAAAACCTCTTTATTACACTCAAAATGGGAACTACTTTGCTTTTGCTTCCGAAATACACGCCTTTAAAGCTTTCGAAAAAACAGATTGGACTATCTCAAAACCAGATATTTATTTCTTTTTGCAACATAGTCATTTATTGGTTCCAAAAACAGGTTGGGAAAATATCCATAAGCTGGAACAGGGATCCATATTAACATTTAAAGAAGGAAAAGTGGATTTTTATCGATATTTTAATTTCCTTCAAACCATTCAAAAAAAAACCATACAAAAAACACCCACTCAATTTCTTGATATTTTAAACACAAGCGTAAAAGAATGTCTGGTAAGTGATAGACCCGTAGGAGCCTTTTTAAGTGGGGGAGTTGATTCATCAAGTATTGTGGCTTTAGCAAAGAAACATCTAGATATACCTGTCTTTTCTTTATGTTGGGATAATCCAAAATATACGGAAGAAACTTACAGCAATATGTTGGTAAGGCATTTAAATTTAAAACATTATAAAACTTCTTGTACTCCTAATTATTTCAAGCAGCATTTTGATAGTATCGCAGCTAGTTATGGTGAATTATTTGGTGATGAATCTATGATTCCTACTTCATGTTTAGCTGAATTCGCAAAATCTCACGTAGATGTCGTATTAACAGGGGATGGAGGTGATGAACTTTTCCATGGATATGATCGCTACTTTTTTAATGATCTTGATTTTATGAAATATTTAGATATTTTTTCCGCATTACCAAAGCAATTAAAAGAAAAGAGTCATCTTTCTAGGATTCAAGTTGACAATCATCCTTATATCGAATTACATGAATTTATCATAAAAAGCACCCATCCTCTGCGAGCTAGATCCTATTTAGATTTAATCACTTATCTTACAAATACTATTCTTACAAAAGTAGATCGTGCGACAATGAGGGTTTCGCTTGAATCTAGGGCTCCTTTTCTTCAAAAAAGAATTACAGATTTTATTCTAGGCACAAAAATAGAAGACTTGCATTCTTCAAGGTTGCGAAAAAAAATATTGAAAGATGCTGTTTGTCATTTACTACCTTCAAAAATTCTAAACCGGGAAAAAAAAGGCTTTGGCATGCCTCTTGAATTCTGGTTTTCTCAAGATTTAAAAAGTTGGTTAATAGAGCGGTTGCATTCTTCTTTTTTATTGAGTTTAGATTTTATTCACGAAAATAGTGTTGAATATCTCATCAAAAATGCTGGAAAAAAAAGTCACAAAAGATTGATTTTTAATCTATTAGTATTGGAAACTTGGCTTCGAAATCAACCTAAATATATCTGTTAGGTATTTTACGATGCAAAAACATCCATGGCGTATCACATTTGTCACCAACCCAGATGATTGCAATCTAAGGTGTCTGATGTGCAAGGGACATTCCATATACATAAAGCGCATAAAAAATAAGCGTTACATGGATCTCGACCTTATTCGAAAAGTTTTCAAAGAATCTATTTCTTTAAAAGAGATCATTCCATCTACCATGGGCGAACCTCTTTTATTTAAGCATTTTGATGCCCTTATTGACCTATGCCATGAATTCAATATAAAAATGAACCTAACCACAAATGGAACCTTTCCAAGATATGGAGCTATTGAATGGGCTAAAAAGATTGTACCTGTTGGGTCTGATATCAAAATTTCATGGAATGGAGTCAAAAAAGAAACTTTTGAAAAGATCATGATAGGATCCAATTTTGAAAAACATCTCCAAAACGTCAAAGATTTCATCAAAATAAGAGATGAGATTGCAGATAGGGGAGGGAATTTTTGCCAAGTGAGCTTCCAGATAACTGTCATGGAAAGCAATGTAAAAGAGCTCAAAGAGATGATTCAGTTAGCTGCAAATCTTGGCGTCAATCGCATTAAAGCAAATCATGTATGGGTATTTCACCAAGAAGTAAAGCGAGAAAGCTTGAAAAAAGAAAGATGGAATCATTTTGCAAAAGAAGCAATAGAATGTGCCAAAGACCTCAATATTGTTTTACAAAATATTAAGCCCTTAGACACACACACTCTTCCAAAAGCATGTCCTTTCATTGGCAAGGAAGCTTGGGTATCTGTAGAAGGGGAGTTTGGTCCTTGTTGTTCTTTTGATAAACAAAAACTAGGACATTTTGGAAATCTGCATACTCAGTCTATGGAAGCAATTTTCAATAGCAAAACGTATAAAAACTTTGTCAAGAATTACGCAAACCATCCGGTATGCAAGCAGTGTAATATGAGAAAATGCGGCCCAAGTTAACCTCGGGCCCACAAATGTTTAACGATGATATTTTCTCGGCATAACGAAGAGTGAAAATAAAATCACAAAGAAGATGATCAATTCTATCACAGCTGTCATTGTGACATTTTGATTTGTTGTGTACATATCCATCCAAAATACGCCCACAAGTACAATCAACACAACAAGCGCAATTGACCAAGTCACAGCACCTGCTGAAAGCTCTTTCACTTTTTTATTTGTAATGAGGCAGGTTGTTCCAACAATTGCAAGAGCAAATGCAAATGCTTGTGCAAGCCATGCAATAATTCCGTTCATGGAAGGAGACCAAACGGTTGTTTGATTCACAACACCACCTACGACCAAGAACAAAATGGCCATAACAAAATAAGAAAAACTATCCAAAAATTTCATTTTTTATCTCCTTTAAGGATTTAGTTATTTTTCATTTGTATTCCATTTGCGATTTTTTGTAAAATGTTTTTTATGAAAGCATTAGAAAAACATAAGACTTTTACACAAATTCCCACAATTGGTCCCAGCCTAGCTCAAGATCTGATAGATTTGGGTTTTATAGATATTCATCAACTAAAAGGCAAAGATCCCCAAAAACTTTACGATCAATTTTGCAAATTAAAAAAGCAAAAAGTGGATAGATGTGTCCTTTATGCATTTCGATTGGTCGTTTATTTTGCTTCTCATAAGAAAAAAGATCCTAAAAAACTTAAATGGTGGGCGTTTAAAGATTGATTGTTTTGACCTATGCATTTCTTATTCTAGCAATTGTAAGCCGATGGTTTTTTTCTAAAACCCTTTCATTTTGCTTGGTTTTTGTAAGCCTAGCTTGTGCTTCTTTTGCTTCCATAATGACCCTACAAGGTCTGCTTGCTTTGATTCTTCTTTTTGAGTTGATTTATTTGCTTAAAAAAGAGCGTTTGCATTCGTTATCCCTCATTTACCAAATCCTTGTAGCCACGGTTGCTATTTTGATTGCCAAGCACATGTTTGATGGGTTTGTTAATTTTCAAGTTCTCAATCAGATCCAAATTGAGCCTACATCCACAAAAATGTCTCTTTTTTTAAGCTTTGATAAAGGTGTTGTAGGTTTTTTGCTCTTAGGTATTATTCCCATCTGCCACAGCATTCAAGATTGGAAAAAAGTTCTCAAGGGGATTTTGATCTATTTACCCATCGCTATTTTTATCATGCTGATTTTGGTGTGGATATTAGGCTATGTGAAATGGAGTGTAAAATTTCCCTCATTTTTATGGATCTGGTCACTTGCCAATCTATTTTTAGTCAGTATTTCAGAAGAAACCATTTTTAGAGGTTTTATTCAAAAAAGACTCGTTGATCTCTTTGGCAACCACATCCTATCAAAAATAGGAGCCATTATCATTGCCTCCGTTCTTTTTGGATTTGTATTGCATCCAGGAAGCGTGATATACAAGGCGCTTGCCACCATTGCTGGCATTATCTATGGAATCAGCTATCCAGACTACCCAAAGAATAGAAACAGCGATTGGAGTGCACTTTTTATTTAATTTGGTACACATTCTATTCTTTTCCTACCCAAGCCTTCTAAGATGAGTTTTTACTAGATTTTCATCTGGGGTTTTTTGACAGGTCTTGTGTGCTTTAATCTACGCATAAAAGCCACAATACGTCCAAGGGCAAACCCTACGCTAAATCCAAAAAAGCCGCCTTTAAAAACCAAATGAAGGGGAGAGGAGGCAAACTCAGGATCGGTTGCTAGTTGATAACCTGTAAAATACTTAAAACTAAAAATAGAAAGAATGACAAATAGCAGAATTTTATCACCTGGATGATAAATGGTCTTTTTATCTGCCTGCCACTGAATTTTAGGAATGGTGGTAAAGGTAAGATAAAACACAGGCACTAGACTCAAAATCAGTGTTGTTAATGATAAAGGATTCAAAATAGTTGCATTTAAGCTAAGAAGATTGACTCCAAGGATAATCGCAGGAATCAAAAATACAACCCATGAGGGCATTTTCTTTGGCTGTCTAGCGCTCCAACCTCGATAGACTAGAAAGGCAAAAAGCGCATAGACCCAAATAGGCGTGTGTTTTAATATTTCAATTAACATAGAACAATTTTAACATAATGCATTTAATATCGTCTAGGCAAGTTTTAATTTGAATGTTTATTCTAATTTAAGTATCTTATCTTCAATATGAAAAGCACAAATTTGGCTGTTGTTGCCATTCTCGTTCATCAAGATAAATGCCTCTTTTTGAAACGTCATAACCCACCCCTTAATTGGTGTCCTCCTGCAGGTCGCTTGCTCGAAGGGGAAGATCCAGCTTTAGGCCTTTTAAGAGAAATCTTTGAAGAAACAGGTTTAAAAGCAGATGTCATTTTACCTGTATCTGATTGCCGGGCAAACGCAGCCTCTGTACCACGCTCATTTGATCATTACCACAAATTCAAAGGAAGAAGTATTGGGTAGATTATCTATGTTTTTTAGGATGTTAATACCTACAATCCCTCTGTCTAATAAGGAACTTGCAAAACGCGTTGAACATTATCAAAATACATTAGGAACCTTTTTGAACACGCAAGATTAGTGTCTATTTTTCAATTGCTTAAAGCTTACCCGGCATCACAACATAAGATATATTATCCGACGCTATAAGGGTTGGCGAATTGACACACCCCTATTAATCCTTGACCTTTTTCAAAAAAAGATTTAACATCTTTATGAATTCTTTAAAGGAGTCATAATGTGATGGCACAAGCGGTAAGATCTTCTCTTAATCCTGATACCGATATAACCTAAATTTTTTATTACATGCTTAAAATTCTCCATATTATGCATGACAGAAGTGAACACTCAAAATATTCACTACTTTATCAAAAAGCTTCTCGCCATGGTGAGCCAAAAAAACTTTCACATGAAGCATTCCTAAGAAAGTATTATGATCCCTCCAAAAAAAACATGCATTATTTCATGAATTAAGAAGAAGGCTCAGCAGTTGCCTCGGGCGTTGTTATTGCCACTTTAGATTCTAGTCTGGTCAAAACCAAGAATGAAAGAATCGCAAAGCCTGCTGTGATGATGAAAAAGACGCTCCACTGCTGCTCAAAGAAGTAAAAAAACAGCCCACTAAGGGAAATGATAATGGCTTTAAATCCTGTATTTAATGCTGTTAGATAGGAAAACTGCAAAGAGGCATTATCTTTTGTCACAATAAGAGAATAAAACGTATACAGAGCAACTAAACTAAAGCTACCTACAATATTACCTAATATTAACACGACAAAAAGAAAGGTTTTTGTCGGAGCAGATAAACTCATATATACAAGGACACAAGAAAATAGTACTTGCAATAGAGCAACGGCAAAAAGACCCTTTTTATAATTAGATTTTGACTGAACCTCCCCTGCAACGAAACTTCCTAAAATATTTGCTAAAAAAGCAGGTAGAATTCCTAAGGCAATTTGTGTCATTGTAAAATTTAAACTTCTTAAAAAACTCCATATCAAAACATTCATAATGGCGTCAAACACCTTTGTTGAAAAAAAGAATATATAAAGCTTTACCCATGGCTGTCTTGAAAAATGATTCTCTTTTATGATTAAAAGATTATTTTTTAATCTTTCCCATAAATTCATCCCTGATACTTTTGAAGATAATTGAATCGTAGAAAGTGTTTTTTTGAAAAAGAAGATGACTAGCATTGGAATAAGAAGAAATACAATACCGATCAAATAGACCAGTTGCCAATTTGCAAGATAATCAGCCAAAAATAAAGCACCTGCAGCAGAAGTCAATAGGCCCACTCTGAAACCCAATGTATTCACAGAAGTTCCATAAGATAAAAGATTAGGGGGTAAAAGATGGATCCGGATTCCCCCACTGGCATTATCTACAACAGAAAAAGAAAGTGCCATGATTAATAAGCACAGTGCAAACAAATAAAACTGCGTGAGCGGATCCAACAAACTCATACAAAATAGAGAAATGGATATGCCCAACAAACCAAGTAACAAAAAGAAACGAAAATTACCAAAACTTTTAATCCACCTAGCCTGCGTATTTTCAATCATGGAGGACCAAAGCAATTTGGCCAATAAAGGAATATTGACTAAGGCCAAAAGAATACTCACCCTAGAAGTTGCCATTCCTATAGACTCTAGATAGTTACACAACGTACTAGACATCAGCACATAGGATAATCCCAAAGCAAATCCAAGTGGGAACATAAATAGAACCCTTGGATTCAAATACTCTCTAGAAAAAAATCTTTTTTTGGTTGCTTCCATAATTTTTTAAAATAATTTTTATGCCAATTTTGAAATTTCAAATATACTCTAGATTGTAGCATTTTTTATGATTTTTTATAAGCATTTTCTCCCCTTATAAGTATTTGATTATAACACAATTACGATCTGAAGGTGAAATGTTCGAACTGAGTTTTGAGATCAAGACATAAATTTGAGTCAAAATGGAGGGGTTGGTGGGCTTCGACCAATTGCGTGTCTATGCACCCTTTGGGCCGGAAATTTTGTAAAACAAAGTTTTTAGCGCCCAGCTCTAACAATTGCTTGGCAACTAGGCGAATATCTTCCTCTGAAAGCAGAAGTCTATGGACTGTTGTACGAAACTCATATGCACATTCACTCTTCAAAATAAGTTCTGTAGATTCTAATGCTTGTTTCCCACTATTTTTGACTTGAGTAACGTTTTCATACTTATCAAAAGGCGCTTTGATATCCATCCCTATCCAATCAAGTAAAGGTAAAACTTCTTCCAAACGCTTGGGCAGGCAGCCTGCTGTATGCAATCCTATTTTGAATCCCAAACTTTTCACATCCATGATGGCATTTTTAAGATTGGGCTGCATCAGAGCTTCCCCGCCACTAAAAACCACGCCATCTAACAATTTCTTGCGTTTTTCGAGCAAATCCAAGACATCATCCCAAGCTGTCGTCGAGCGCTCATCAAGAGAAAATGCTTGGAGATTTGGATTATGGCAATAACGACATCTCCAAGGACATCCCTTACAAAAAATCACGGCAGACAAATAGCCTGGATAGTCAATCGTTGTAAAAGATGTGATCCCCTCTACAAGAAGTGGAATTTTTGTGTGCATTATTGATCCAAGTTTGCCTTGCATTCAGTAAAGAACATACGCTCTTTATGTTCCCCTTTCTTGCCGATATTAAATGAAGATACAGGTCTAAAGTATCCCATGACCCGTGTCCACACTTCACATTCTTGACGATCTTTATCTGGAATGAGGTATCCCATGACCCGTGTCCATCCTTCACATTCTTGACGATCTTTATCTGGAATGATTTGATCATGTTTTTTGTGAATTAATAATTCTTCATCGCATTTTGGACAAAACTGATGCTCCCCATGTAAATAGCCGTGCTTAGGGCAAATGGAAAATGTGGGTGTAATCGTAATATAAGGGAGTTTAAAGTTCTCCAAAGAACGACGCACAAATTTTTTACATGCATCAGAACTAGAAATTTTTTCTGTCATGTATAAGTGCAATACAGTGCCTCCTGTATATTTTGCTTGAAGTGCTTCTTGCTTTTCTAATGCTTCATAGGGATCATCTGAAAATCCAGCAGGGAGTTGTGAAGAATTTGTATAATAGGGATTCGTTGTGGTTCCTGCTTGAAGGATTTTAGGAAACCTTTTTTTGTCTTCTTTTGCAAAACGATAGGTGGTGCCTTCTGCAGGAGTAGCTTCAAGATTGTATAAATTACCCGACTCTTCTTGAAAATGCACCATTTTTTCTCGAATGTGATCTAAAAATGAAAGCGCAAAATCTAACCCCCATTTTGTGGTGATATTTTCTTTATCATCTGTAAAATTACGTATCATTTCATTAATACCGTTAACGCCAATTGTAGCAAAATGATTACGAAGCGTGCCCAAATAACGTTTTGTATAAGGATAGAGTCCATTGTCAATGAGCCGTTGGATGGTTTTTCTTTTCACTTCCAAGCTAGATTTTGCTGACTCCAAAAGATAATCCAAGCGTTGCATCAAAACATCCTTATTTCCTTTAAAAAGATATCCTAGCCTTGCACAATTGATCGTTACGACACCCAAAGATCCTGTCTGTTCTGCAGATCCAAAAAGTCCATTCCCTCGTTTTAAAAGCTCTCTCAAATCTAGCTGCAAACGACAACACATAGAGCGTACCATACTAGGATCTAGATCAGAATTGATGAAATTTTGAAAATAGGGAAGGCCATATTTAGCGGTCATATTGAAAAGGAGATCTGCATTTTCACTTTCCCAAGGAAAATCTTTGGTAATGTTGTAGGTTGGAATAGGGAATGTGAAGACGCGTCCCTTTTCATCTCCATTTGTCATCACCTCGATATAGGCTTTATTGATCATGTCCATCTCTTTTTGGAGATCCCCGTAGGTAAAGTCTACAGGTTTGCTTCCAATCATTGGCACTTGAGTGCGCAAATCTTCAGGACAGACCCAATCAAAAGTCAAGTTTGTAAATGGCGTCTGCGTCCCCCATCTAGATGGAACATTTAAATTAAAAATCAGCTCCTGCATGTTTTGTTTCACAACAGAGTAATCGAGATTATCGATGCGAATGTACGGTGCCATGTAAGTATCAAACGAGCTAAATGCTTGTGCCCCTGCCCACTCATTTTGTAATGTGCCTAAAAAATTCACAATTTGTCCCACAGCACTTGATAAATGTTTAGGTGGACCTGCCTCAATTTTTCCAGCCACTCCATTGAAACCTTCTGCAAGGAGCATTCTTAAAGACCATCCTGCACAATAACCTGCTAAAACATCCAAATCATGAATATGTAAACTTCCATCTCTATGCGCTTCACCAATTTCATGAGAATAGACATGCGAGAGCCAATAATTTGCAATAATCTTGCCTGCCGCATTCAAAATCAATCCACCAAGAGAATAGCCCTGATTTGCGTTGGCATTCACTCGCCAATCTTTGCGTTCTAAATATTCATTGACCGACTCTATAGAATCGATGACCACTTTTGTATCTTTTCTTAACACCGTGTGTTTTTCTCGATACAAAATAAATGCTTTGGCTGTTTTGAAGTAACCTTCCTCAAAAAGCACCTGCTCAACTCTGTCTTGCACTTCCTCTTGAGTAGGAGTTTTTTCATAAAAATAGGCAATGACTTTATCTGTGAGCTTTTTTGCTACATCTTCGGAAAATGCTTGAGTAGCAATACCCGCTCTTAAAATTGCAGAAACGATTTTTTCTCTATCAAAAACAACTTCAGATCCATCTCTTTTCAAAAAGCTTTTCAATGACACTTCTTCTGCAATTTTATCGCTCATAATGACTCCTCTTAGGCTTTTTTATATTTTTCTCAATAGAGGCAAAACACAACATCTTGTAGCACACGCCTCTAAACACTACTATATATTATATATTCGATTTTAAATTCAAGATTTTTCCAACACTTTAAACAATCTTCATCTTTACACATTTTGCTTCAGTGTTTTGTGTTTTTTTTCTGAAAAAAAATAGAACTGATTTAACAAAAAATGATCCGCAAGAACAATGAAGCTCATCGCCTCAACAACAGGAACTACGCGCACAGCAATACAAGGATCATGTCTAGATTTTTCGGACAACTCCAATGTTGTTGGCACATTTTGATAGGTGACTGTTTGTTGTGAGGTCTGAATGCTTGATGTAGGCTTGATAGCCACGCAGAATTCAAGAGGCATTCCTGTAGAAACACCGCCAAGCACACCTCCTGCATGATTGGTTGCTGTTTTCAATGTTTCATCAAAAGATTCCACTTGATCATTGTGTTCAGATCCTCTCATTGAAGCACACTTAAAACCAGAGCCAATCTCAAATCCTTTGACCCCAGGAATGGACAGCATTGCTTTGGCTAAGTTTGCTTCTAGTTTATCAAATATAGGTTCTCCAAGTCCCATGGGCACATTGAAAACTTTCACCCCCACAATTCCCCCAACTGAATCCCCTTCTTGCTTGCATTTTTCAATCAGTTGAACTATTTCGATTTCTGCATTAGGATCGGGACAACAAAGTGCACTTCTTTGGATATTTTCTATCCAATTATCATTGAGTTGAGTTCTTACAGAACCGATCTGCTTAATGTAGGCAACCACTTGGATTTCTGGAATCATCTTTTTAGCAAGTGCGCTTGCTGCAACCCAAGATGCCGTTTCTCTGCCACTTGCTCTTCCACCACCTCTTGCGTCCACATGTCCATATTTTTTGAAATACATAGCATCAGCATGACCTGGACGTACCACGTTTTTTACAGATGCATAAACACTCGAATCTGCATCTTGATTTTCAATAAGAATGCAGATCGGCTGGCCCGTTGTTTTTCCTTCAAACACACCAGACACAATTTGAGGCCGATCTTCTTCTTTTCTAGAAGAAACCAAATGTGAAAATCCAGGGCGGCGTTTTTTTAGCTCTTCAAAAATCTCTTCTTCTGAAATGTCGATATTAGCCGGACATCCATCAATCACAACCCCCATCATTTTTCCATGAGATTCGCCAAAAGTTGTGATCTTAAAAATATTTCCAAATGTATTTGCCATATCAAAACAATTTACTGAGTTTTTCAACTATACGAGATTGTGTCACATCCAATGTATAATCAGCAACGCTTGCATAGAGTTTTTCTCGTTTGCAATAGAGTGTATCAAAATTATGTTCATCTAAAAACGCAGGCCTATCTTTTTTTAGTTGCATTCTTAAAACCTCTTTATCTCGCTTCAAATGAACACAAACCGTATGACCTGAAAACACAAAACCCGTCTCCAAACTCCCACCTCCAAGCGCAATGACTTGGCTGTTCGAAAAATCCAAATTTCGTAACACTTCAAGCTCAAAGGCACGAAAAAACTCTTCTCCCAATTCGGAATACAGCTCTCTTGGTGTTTTTTGATGTTTTTTTTCAAGCAGCTCATCGGTATCTACAAAAGGACAGCCTCTAACTTTTGCAATTTTTTTGCCCAATGTGGTTTTACCAACTCCCTTAAATCCCAACAAAATCAAGCTTTTTTTCAAAACAAGCTCCACATTTTTCTAACCTTTCAATAAATTGAGGATAGGTTTTTTTCATACAATCGATATCTTTGATCTCAATATCCCCTACTCTAAGACCAAGCACGATAAAGCTTAAAGCCAGGCGATGATCCAAATAAGAATGACACACTCCTGATTGCATCGCACTTTCATACACAATAAAGCCATCTTCTTTTTCTTCGATGTTAGCTCCTAACTTCTTCAATTCTTTTGCAACACACGCAATGCGATCACATTCTTTAAAACGCGCAGATTTTGCATTGTAAAGTCTTGTTTTACCTTTTGCAAAACAGCCCAACACAGCAAGCTGGGGCAAAGCATCAATGAAAGGATCACAATCGATCTCGATCCCTTCCAATTCTGATTTTTTAGCCACGACACTCTGTCCTTTTATTTCTATATCCCCCCCCATTTTCTGAAAACAGTCAATCAACTGTTTATCTCCTTGAGAGTCTGAAAAATCTAAATGCTCGATCTGAATAGACCCTGTCAAAAGCGCTGCTGCAATCGGATAACTTGCGGAGCTAAAATCTGTAGGAACAGTGTAGTCAAAAGCCTCAATGCTCCCTTTGGGATAAATAGTGATCTTTTTGTCCGTATCTTCATAGGGAATTTGCAAAAACTTGAGCCAAGACAAGGTCATTTGCACAAAAGGCTTTTCTTTTCTGTTTTTGATTGAAATAGTTTTGGGCGTTTTAAGTTTCAGAATTGCAAAAATGAGCGCCGATACATATTGTGAATCGCTCCCATCTATCTCAATTGTATTTTTATGCAATTGCTCTAATGCTCGAAGCAGAGGCTTGATAGGTCTTTTTTTGAGGCTCAAATCGCCCATGATGATGGCTTTTTCATGAAAAAGCAGTGCTGTTAAAAGTCTAAAGGCTAGACCCGAATTGCCTACATCAAACACGCTATGTTTTAGATCAAACGCATTTGCACCTATAATTTCTAAACCCTCTTTGGTTTTTTCTATTTGAGCTCCAAATTGACAGCAGCATTTAATCAACAGCTCCATATCTTTAGACATGAGCACATTTTTTATACAACTTTTGCCAAATGCAATGGAAGCCAAAATCACAGCCCTTACAGAATGCGATTTAGAAGGTGGCACGCAAATGGTACCACGCAATGTGCTTGTTTTTACAAAAACCATGTTTGATACTGCCTCATTGCTTGTTCAATAAAGAGTTGTTTGCCAGAAATCACCTGACATCCAGCTTGCCTTGCTACAGATAAAAGCGGCGTTGCTCCTTGCACAGCATCAATAACAATCTGGCAATGCGACAAATCTTTTTCGCTTAATTCAAAAGCCTCTCCATGCATCCCCACAGACGTCGCGTTGATCAAAACATCGCATTTTTGTAAATGCTCCTTGAACTGCTCCAAAGGAAATACAGGTACACCAAATTTCTTTGCTTTTTCAACGCTGCGATTAAAAATCGTGACATCAGCTCCTTGTTTTTTCAACTGATGCACAATTGCTCTTGCCACACCTCCAGCTCCCAAAACAAATACAGATTTAGCCTTCAAATCCATATCCCCCAATCCATCTGTATTCGATCCAATCAATCTGTGATTGCGAATCGTGATGGTATTCACAGCGCCCATTTCCAAAGCATCTTTTTCCACTTCATCTAAAAATTCAATCACTTTTTCTTTAAAAGGCATGGTGACAGAAAGCCCTTTAAAATCACTCAATCTTAATTGCTCAAAAAAGGATTTTAGCTCTTTTTCTTCTAATTGTATTTTTACATAACATGCATCCATCCCAAGTGTTTTATAAATGTGATTATGAAAAATATGACCCCGGCTGCTATCTACAGGGTTGCCTATTAAACCAAAAAGGTTTTTCTGATCTGAGAGATGGTAGTGATTCAATTCGTCTATTGTGAGCTGTCCTGGCGCTGTTTTTGGAAATGACTCTACGCTCACATAATGGATTGGGTTGTGCATTTTTGAAGACAAAATACGTGTCAACTGCCCGCCGATCCCTACACTCAAAAGAATCAAACGCGGATCTTTTTTTTCATGCACAAATTGCAGCGCTTGCAGCGGTGTCACTTCATTTAAAACACACTTAAATAGATCTGCATCTTTTGTCTGCAATTGAGCAATAACTTGCGTCAAATCTTCCAAAGAAACTCGATGCTTTGACACAATGACTTTTGCAGATTTTATAAGGGGAAACAAACGATCGAATGCTTCGAGTTCCAAATCTACCCAATCTGGTTTTAATTCAAGAAAGGGCTCGATATCCATATTCTTAAATGTAAAAAGAACAGGTGTTTTAACCAGCTGTTTTAATTGCTTCAATTCCTCGATAGTAATCTTGTAAAGATCTAAACGAAATTCCACAAGATCAACATTGGGTAAATGCTGAATCTGCTGATGGAGATCATTAAACGTAGGCCCTGGAAGACAGGCACATAAAAGCGTCTTTGATTTGCCTTTCGGTAAATTGAGTAGTTGTGTCAAAACACTCCCCTATTTTCTTTAACAAAATAAACTGCCCAAATCCTTTTTTATCATACTTCATTTTTTCAATTAAGAGCTCTATTGCAAAAGTTTCCAATTGAACATCTAGCCGATCAAACAATTGCAAAATGCGCTGCTTTTCATTTTGTTCTAGCGGCGATAATTGAGATGCAAACAACATTCCCATAAACACAGCTTTTCCATGCGGAATTTGGTAACACGACACAGCTTCAATGGCATGTGCCAAAGTGTGTCCAAAATTCAAACAGTGACGATTTGCCCCATCAACAAACCCTTTCTTTACTCCCAAATTCTTTTCGATGAAATATTTCAAAAAAGCTCTATCTTTTTCAAAAAGGCGTGAATAGTTAGATTCTATTTCCTCAAAAAACAGTGCATCCTTAATCAGTGCATGCTTGATGCCTTCTGCAAGACCATTGAAAATCTCTTGTTCACTTAACGTAACAAAAAAATCCATGTCGATCACAATTTGTTTTGGTGAATAAAAAGACCCAATCAAATTTTTGCCAAAGGATGTATTGACTCCATTCTTTCCACCAAAACTAGCATCAATGCATGCCAGTAGAGTCGTTGGCACAAAAATCACATCGACACCACGCATGTACGTGGATGCTAAAAATCCAATCAAATCAAGTGTCATACCTCCGCCAATGGCAACAAATGTATACTCTTTGCTAATCCCTTTTTCTAAAAGTCGATCTTCCAGCTGTTCTTTTGTTGCGCGCGTCTTGTTTTCTTCTCCTGAAGGAAAGACAAATACGGGCCCTAATTTTGAAATTTTTTCTTGATAAAGCGCATGGATATTTTCATCGCAAAAGCAAATATATTTTTTGTTTTTTAGGCTTTCAATAGATTCAAACATATGCTTGATACTAGCTCAATTTACAATTGAAAAGAAAGATTTATTACTTTAAAATGGCGGTAATGATTTTAATTCTTTTGAACTTCTTTCTATGGTCAACAGTCTTTCCTTTAGGCAAAGGAACTTTGGATGTTACATCCCCCTTATTTCTGACCGCTACAAGAATGCTTTTTGCCGCTGTGTTACTTCTTGGATTTCTTGGCCTAACCAGAGCAAAATCCTTTAAAATCAATGTTAAGCAATTCATCGGTATTGGCCTGCTTGGGTTTTTCAATATTTATCTTGTCAATATCTTGGAGTTTTGGTCTTTGCAATATCTCTCTAGCGCCAAAGTGTGCTTTTTATATGGCCTCTCACCCTTTTTGACCGCCTTTTTATCCCTCGTGCATTTCAAGGAAAAAATGACCACGAAAAAAGCCTTGGGGCTTGGGCTTGGATTTTTAGCCTTTTTGCCCATTCTTTTTTTCCAAAGTGGAACCTCTCAAAGTTCAGTTACTAGCTTTTTACCAGAGCTTGCCATGGTAGGCGCCGTGGTGTTTTCTTGCTACGGATGGATTTTGCTCCGCTCTCTAGTTAAGAAAAATGTGGCTTTTTCTATGGCCAATGGCACAAGCATGCTCATCGGAGGTTTATTCGCTCTTGTGCATTCTTATTTTGTCGATACTTGGAATCCTCTGCCTATGACAAACACAATTGTATTTGCCAAGGGCTTAATTCTCATGACACTTATTTCAAACGTGATTTGCTATAATTTGTATGGATATTTACTCAAGAAATACACAGCAACGCTGCTCTCTTTTGCAGGGCTTTTAAGTCCCATATTCGCTTCGATCAACGCCTACTTTATTTTAAACGAGCCGATGCAGCCACTCATTTTCTTCTGCACAGGCTTTATTCTCTTTGCGCTTTGGATTATCTATTCTGAAGAACTCAAACTCGGCTATATTGAAAAATCGAAAAGAGCTCTAGAGCGTGAAAAACTCAATGTTTAGGTCTGTTATTAACCTGAGTTTCTAAGTTTAGTTTATTCAGCATCGCGAGGAGATTTCTCTTAAATTCTTGGGATTTTTACCGCAAGGAATGGTCAAAAGGCCATTCCTAAGATAAAAAGGGTTTTATTTCCAATGCTTTTTGGTCCAATGGATCACGAAGGGAAAAACACATCCTAGGATAATACCCGCAGTTAAAATGCCGTCAAAAACAAGCAAGCTCCCGACACTGAAATAGTCTGGAGGGAAAAAGCCGACGACAATGCCGAAAATAGAGGCAATGATTCCAAAAATCACACAGATTGCTATGCCGTAATTTTTGAAAGGGATTTTAAAACCTTTGAGTTTACGCTTCTGCTTGATTCGGATCCACATCGCTGCCAAAAAAAGCAAAATGTACATGATTAGATAGAGCTGCGCTGTCATCACCGTCAGCATCCAAAAAGAACTATTCACAGAAGGCATGAATAAAAATACAGAAGATAGCACTGTCACGACAATGCCTTGAAAAATTAAGATGTTTTTTGGGCTATTATGCTCATTCACTTTGTGAAATATTTTCGGCAGATTCCCATCTTGTGCGGCAACCAAAAGACCCCTGGATGGACCGATGATCCATGTCGACACAGACGCAATGGCACCGACGATGATGAGTCCACCCATAATAGGTTCTAAAAATTCCATGTTATACGCTTTAAAAAATAGGGCATAGGCATCAATCACACCGCCAACTAGATTTAAGCGCTCTGGAGGAATCACACTTGCAATGGATAGGCTCCCCAAAGTATTGACCAAAAAAATCAAAATTGTGGACAGCAAAATCGCTCGCGGAAAGCTTTTATGGGGCTTTTTGACATCTTCTGCATGCACTACTGACATCTCCATTCCTACAAAGGAAAGGACAATACCAGACAAAAGCGCAAGCTGTGGCAAATCTTTAATATGAGGGAGCAGGGAAAAATTAAATTCCATTTCGATCGGCTCCTTGGCTAGATACCAGATAATACCAAGTAGAGCAATAAATGCTGTTGGCAAGAGGGTTCCAAACAAGGCTCCAAAACTAGAGATTTTTGAGCTCAGTTTAATGCCTTTTAGATTGATCCATGTCGATGCCCAAAAAACCACAAGCACCGTGACAAAGACAAACCACGCATTATGCGCCAAGTCCATCTTGAAAAGCGTTGCAAACGTGACGGCAATAAAGGATAAAATACTCGGGTACCAAAAGACATTTTCTAACCACTGTAACCAGATGGCTAAAAATCCCCATTTTTTTCCAAAAGCCTCCTTTACCCACAGGTAGACACCGCCGCCTTCCGGAAAATTGGTGACAAGTTCTGTACACACAAGCGCTACAGGAACAAAAAACATGATCGCTGCAAGCGCATAGAGCAAAATAAGGGAAAATCCATAGGTTGCAGCAAACGGCAAGTTTTTTAAACTCGCAATCGCCACAACGTTAATCATTGCAATAGCAAAGGGGCCAAGGGCTCTTTTCATAAAGATATTTTTATCCTATTTTCTAGATATTCGCAATGTTTTTTCCAAAAATATTGACTTGTGCTAAATTAAGTGGATGGCAAAAAAGACAAATGCCGAAGTGGCTGCAGAAAACGAAAAAAAAGCGAAAAAAACGCAAAAGTGGCTGTTTCAAAACGAATGGCTGGAAGCAAAGAAAACGACGTTTCATTTTGACGATCACGAGTATGAGCGTTTTTTGGTCGTGCATCCAGGAGCTGTTGCCATCATCCCAATTAACAAAGATGGCGATTTGATTCTTGTCAGGCAATACCGCAGTGCAATTGAACAACTCTCACTAGAAATTCCCGCAGGGCGCATTGATGGAGATTTGCCGCCAGATGGTGAAGCACAAAGAGAATTGCAAGAAGAAATTGGCTTTAGGGCAAACAAGCTAACCCCCTTTGGATCGCTCTATTCTGCTCCTGGATTTACAAATGAAAAAATCTACCTTTTTATTGCAGAAGACCTCGTGCCTTCAAAGTTGCCGCATGATGTAGGTGAAGTGATCGATATTGTCACTACTCCTTTATCTGATGCCATTCAATATATAGAAGAGGGTAAAATCGTGGACGCTAAAACTATTGTAAGTATCCTACGCTTCGCTAATCGTATTCAGATGCTTTAGGTATTTCTTGTGAAGGCTCATCGAACAGCCACTCGATCAAAAAACAAGGATCTTTTAAAAGTTTGTCAAAATCAAATGTGCTAGGTTTTTTTTCTCTAGCGATTGTGTGCGTGAAAGGATATTGAATGTGAAAATCTGCATTTAGGTAACTGCAAGGCATTTGCAAAAGAGAAGAATCGAGTTTTTTATTGGGGTGCTGTTTTCCAATAAATGCAGAGTAAGGATGTTTAGGTTTTGTTTCTTGAAACTTAGCTTCAATAAATCCATCTAGAGGATCGCCATATTCATCAATCAAAATGTTGAATTTTTTTGTCAGTAAATTGGACGCATCATTGAGCGCGTTTTTCATTCGGTGTTTGATCCAGCTCTCGTAAGATTTAAGATGTTTTTCAAAAATGTGTTGCAATTTTGAACAACGCTTGAAACGAAGCTCTTTTTCTAGTGTTTTTACAAATTTTTCTTCAAAGGAGCTGAGTGAAGGTAATACAAACACTTTTTTTGAGCGTTTCTTTTTGAAAAATGTTTTAAAAAATTGCATTGCCTTAGCATCGGATTGAAAAGCGTGGTAATGGGCATCCCGTTGAAACTGTTTTAAATGCTCAATAAATTTTTTAGCAGACGATTTGGGAATATACACGGTTCCATCATTGTCTTGAATCCCATTGAGTTTGTCCATCGTTTCTATCATAACAACGCTTGTGGAACGATCCAAATAATTAATAAGACCTTTTAAAATACCAAGTTGATTTTCAAAAACGAGAAATGTTGCCATAGATTTTCTTCCTTGTTGGAAGTTATCAGATTAACACAACCCCCAAGCAGATGGCAACAATTTTTGCTTCAAATATTTTTTTGACAATTGATGTGATGCGAAAAATCCAATTTAGAGGAAGAGCGAAAGGGGCAAGATACAAGTATTGCTCGGAAGTTCAACTCCATGAGAGTTGGACAAGGAGCAATGCAAAGTAGGTTGCTCCTTGCAGCCTTCCTATAGGTAGGATTTTTGCGTTACATCGATTGATACCTCAAGCGCTTAGAATAAATAACAAAGAAAACACCAAGCAATACAATAGGAAGACTCAATATTGCGCCCATATTTAAAAAAGGCACATGCCAAAGGCTTTGCTCTAATTTGAAAAATTCAGCAATAGCTCTAAAGGTAAACATATTAATTAAAAAGAGCCCACTGAAAAATCCCCTACCCTTATTTTTCAATTTTCGAAAAAGCGCTATAAGGACAAAAGCGCTGATTAAATAAAAAAATGCTTCGTAAAGCTGTACAGGATGACGTGGAACAAAAGGTGTTGCTCCTGCAGGGTTGCCAAACCTAACCGCCCAAGGCAAGGTTGTTTCTGTACCCATAATTTCTTGATTCATAAAGTTTCCAGCACGTATAAAAAAGCTGGCAAACCCAATACTAACAGCGATGAGGTCAAAGAAAAACAAGCTGCTAAGGCCATACAATCGATCTTTGTAGATACGGCAAAAAAGCAAAATGCTTAAGACGATTCCAATCACAGCTCCATGTGAGGCAAGCCCTCCTTCCCAAGTCATAGGTATCTCCCAAAGGCGGTGCTTGAAATAGGCCCAATCATAAAAAAAGACGTGAAACAATCTAGCTCCAACAATAGCACCCACCATCACATACAAAAAGATCTTTTCATAAGAAAACTTATGGAAAGCCAGTATTTCTTTTTTTTCTTTGTCTTTGAAGGCAGGAAAATCATTCAATAAAAACTGTTTGTACAGTTTTTGCAGAACAAACAAACTCAACATGCAACCAACAGCAAAAAAAATCCCATACCATGCAATGGGCCTATTAAAAAAAGGTATGTAAAATGCAATAGGATCTGGATTAAAGATCATGATTTTCCTCCACTTTCAGAATAGGTTTTTACAGCTTTGCTAAATTGAAAATAGAGCGCGCTGCCATTTAGAAGCCCTATGCCGACTGTCAGCATAACAAAAGCCTTTACATCTTGAGGGATATGTAAAAGACGCAAAATAAGCCCTAAAGAGAGCATACAAAAAACTAAAAGGTAAAATGTCACAGGATAAAGTTTTTTTAAAACAACAGGATTTTCCATTTTTAAGAGTTTTGATGTCATTTTCTTTACCATGCGCATCAACAAAAAACGCGCTTTTAAAAACCCCAAAATCATTGCGACTAAGAAAAGAACAAAAAAGCCCATTTCTTTTGCAGGAAAAAGAGGCAAAATCCAAAGGGTTGTATCTTGCATTTCATACGCTTTAAAAAAAAACACAACGCCACTCACAACTAAGAATAAGCCAATAAAAAACCAAATAATACCTGTGAGCCTAAGCGCTTGAGAATGTTTAAGCTTCATATCAAAAGTCCTGTTAAAAAGGTGGCCACGATGAAATAGATCACCATGGATAAAAAGTCATTAAACGCCGTGATAATGGGGCCTGCTGCAACCGCAGGATCAATGCCAATATTGACAAATACAAGAGGTGAAAAGACACCAAGAAAAGTGCCAGCAATGCATGCGCTAATCAATCCCCCACTAATAATCAAACCAATCGCCGCAGGATAATAGACCGTATCATTATGCATGCCAAAAAAACTTAGGAAAAAGACTATTAAGCCTGCTCCAATTCCAAAAACAACGCCTAACGACATGCCCAACACAAGCTCTTTTAAAGCCATGTTTTTGCGATTTTTCTTTGTGATCATATTCAGCGCCATGTAACGCACCAAAACGGTACTGTTTTGCAGGCCAATATTTCCAGAAAGCCCTGTAATTAAAGGAACAAAGAAAAGTAAAAAAGTAAGAAAATGGGGCGCATTTTCATTATAATATTCCATCACTTCCATATTAATAAGGCCAGCTATCAATGTGACAAGCAGCCAGGGCGCACGCGCAAAAAAACGTTTAATCCCTCTTTGTGAATCGGTCAACTTTTCGTTGGTACCACCAATGGTTGCAATCGTTTCGTCTGCAATATCTCCAATTGCTTCTATCACATCTTCATGGGTAATCACGCCAAGCAACACATTATGATGATCTACAACAGGTAGGGCAGAAATCTTATAACGCTCGACCACATCGACAACCTCCTCTCTTGAAGTCTCTTGATTCACTTTGTGATACACAGGACGCATGATTTTTTTAAGTGGTAATTTATTATCATTGACAATCAAGTTGCGTGCAGGCACATAGCCTACAAGTTGCCTTTGTTCATTGACAACAAAAATACGTTTTGTCATCTCAACGCCAGGATAATTGCTAATGATTTTGGCAACCTCTTTGATCGTCTTATCGGGTGTGAATAAAAAATACTCATTTTTCATCAAACGCGCTGCAGATTTGGGCTCATGTTTGACAAGCTCTTTAATTTGAAGTGCCTTTTTGACATCCAATTTATCTAAGATTTTACGAAACCTGCGAGCGGACAAATCCTCTGTCATACTAACAGCTTCATCAAGAGGCATGTATTCTAATAATTCTTTTAATTCATGATCATCAATCTGCCTTAATACCGCTGTTCTTGTGTCTCCATCTGTTTCAATAATAAAGGTCACTTTATCATCTAAATCTTTTAAATTTTCATAAAGGACGCTGCGATCTTGAAGAGGAATTCTAGAAGCTGCTACAGCAAGGTCAATGGGGCTATGTTCTAGAGCAATTTTGGCAACGTTATGCAAATAAACAGCTGATGTTGTTCTATGAAAGGCCCTTTTGAGTTTCTCCAGAAGAATATCATCGAGCTGGGCCGTTTTTAAATCAAGAGGATGGTAAACATTTTTTACCTTATCTTTTACACTCATTATCACCTCTTTGTCATCCCAACCAGTGTAGTCGTCTTAGTAAAAACAATCAAATAAAATCTTCTAGATAAACTCAATAGAATCTTCATGGCGTGATAAAAGATGTTTGACATTGATTTTTAAAAAAAAAGAGTTTAAAATGAGCTAAACAGCTGGCGTTATGCATTAAATTCTTTAGAGGAGGACGTAGTAGATTGTTCCTTGTAGCCCTCCTATGGATGGAATGTAATGCATAACGTCAGTAAATAAATCGGTTTAAAATGCAAACTTCACAAAATCAAAAAGATAATCTTTTGCAGTTAAAAGATTCTTTGAATCAAGGAGAGATTGAAAAAAGTTTACACCTTTTTGAAAAAATCCATTCTCAAGGGATTGATACGGCGCATTTAGAGCTTTTCACAGAGTGTTTGACGCTGTTTAACAAATTTTTAGAATCGAAAAGTGAAGCTGAACTTGAAGATATCTGCTCTTTATGTACAAAAACCATCGAAAAACACCAAAATCCAAGCGCGCATTTTTTCTACATTGTGGGACAATGCTATTTGCACTATGGCATCAAAACCGAGCAACTAGATGCTCTTAAACAAGCAAAAAATTATTTTTACTCAGCTTTGGAAAATAGGAAAGATCTTTCAAAAGAAAATTTGGCACTTTATCTCTGGGCACAAGCTCTAACCTCCTTTTACATCGGACACATCCAGGATGATCGTTTTTATTTAAGAAAATCTATTGGCGAATATGAAATGATCAATGATAAGGATGTTCTATTGCCTCTTTATTTTATCAACAAAGCCCAAAGCTACTTGGCGCTGGCTAAAAAAAACAAAGACAAAGACCTTTTGCATTTGGCAATCAAATATTTGAAACAAGGCAAGCAATTAGATCCCAATTCCTTAGAGATTGATTTTTACCTATTTGTAGGTTATCAAAATCTCTATAAACTGAATTTAGAAGATCACACATTTACGATTGCAAATCAAACCTTAAAGAATATTGAAAATAGCCCTCTATTTTCTGCCTTGATGTATGAAAAATGGGCAGATCTTTTACATTTTGCTGCTGAAGTAAAAAATGATGAGGAATGTTTAAAGCAGGCTATTGAAAAATATCGCCTTGGGCTCCAGTTAGATCCTCCCAACATCTCTCTTTTGGAAAGTTTCTGCATCGCTCATTGTAAGCTTGCTATCATTAAAGAAGATGTCACGTTTTTAAATGAACCTTTAAAAGCATTGCAAGATCAAGACCTGCCTCTTGCACAAGGTTATATTCTTTTGGCAAAAGGGTTATATTTTAAAGAGTTGAGTTTTCTCAACGCTGCAAAAGAACATTTTCAAAAAGCACTAGAACATGATTCTAAACGCTATGAAATTTGGCAAGCTATGGGGCTTTTACATTTTGGTCTTTCTGTGTTTCTGGAGCCTGTGATCTATTTTGAAAAAGCCATCTACTGTTTTGAAAAGGCTCTTTCTTTTAATGATTACTACATTCAGGTAAAGATGGATTTGGCCATCCTCTATTTTTATTTAGCCAAGGCCACAAAAAATGTGGCTATTCTAAGAAAGGCAATTAAAATTTTTGAACAAGAATCTCTGCACAAAGAACACAATAACCATCTTAATCCAAACTGGCTCTATAGCTATGGATGTGCTCTATGTCTTTATGGAGATTTAAGCCAGGATGAAACCCACTATCTTCGCGCCATTTTAACCCTCGCTCAAATCGTGGAGTTACATCCTCACATGAATCATGCCCGTTTTCAACTGGGACTTGCTTGCGCCTTTTTTGGAGAAACCACACAAAGTGCACACTATTTAAAACGCGCGCTTTATTATTTTAACGAAGTGATTGATCGTGATCATGAAGATGATAGAGCCTATATCGAAGCGGCCATCTGCATGCTTAATTTAGCAGAAGTTCAACCTTCCATTGCAAAAGTGGCTTTCTTGGCTTCTGCTGAAGACTACTTAAAGCGCGCCCTTTTCTTAGGAAATGAACAAAGTTATTATTATCTTGCATGTATTTACTCACTTTTTGGTAGAATAGGACAGTCTATTGAATTTTTGAAAAAGTCAAAACTCAATGGAACATTGCCAGAAATGACAGAACTTTATGAAGATGAATGGCTAGAAAATGTACGCAAATCCAGTGATTTTGAAAAATTTGTTGGTGAAGTAGAACAAGAATTGAAAAGATGAAAGACAAAAAAGGCTACTATTTATCTGTATTGTTATTTACAGTCTGTTTTTTCTTTTTAAACCATTACCTTTTTCCAGCAAAAAGCATTTTTGAAACACAAAATGAAAACACTGAAACAGCTGCAATCGAATACAAACAAGAGACCAAAGAAGCCCCACTTAAGTCTATTGCACTCGATACAGAGGCCTCTTATGTTTTAGAAAATGCGCACTTTACTCTGCTTTTTTCAAAAAATGGCAATCTTCGTCAAATTTATCTTCCTATGCAAACACACAGTGCTAAAAGCTTGATTAAACCCACTTCCATTGACTACGAACTTGGAGATTTAAATCCTTACGTCGATGTAATCAACAGTGAAAGGAAAGAATCTCAATTTTCTACAAAAAATTTCTATCCCATGCTCAGATCTAATCAAAACCACGAATATGAGGCGTTTTCTCTCACAAACTCTACACCTTTTGAACTGATCGAACATAGCGACAAACACATTGTTTTTAAAGCTGACAACATCAAAAAAACATATACTCTCACAAACGATCCTTTTGTTTTTGATGTAAAATTGGAGTTTGATGAACCTCAAACAGATCTATGGTTAGCATCAGGAATGTGTGATTCCGAAGTTGTGGCAAATTCTGTTCAATCATTCATCAAATATGGCGTCCAAAAAAAAGGTGAAGTGGAGACAAAAGACCTAACGCTTCCCGAAGACAAGTCCTTGATTAGCTCTTTGCAGTACCACTGGCTTTCTATATCCAATGGACCTTTTGGAATGATTGTACAACCCAAGAGCACACAGCTGGGTTTGATGATAGAAAAAATAGATAGCAAAAAGATTCCATCAAAACTTGCAACTTTAAGCACACCTGATCTAGATGAAAAACTAAAAACAGCTCCAGGGTATCTATGTAAATTTCCTGTTTCTAACCAAACGCAAGTAGAATTTAAAATCTTTGCAGGTCCTTATCAAAACAACCTTTTGAAGCAAATTAACCCCCTACTTTTAGATGCTCAAAATAACCAAGGATTTTTGACCTCCATTTCAAAGCCTTTTTCACGTATTTTGTTCTACATTTTGGAGTTTTTTTATAACCTGACACATTCTTGGGGTCTTTCGATCATCCTTTTAACGATTGCATTGCGTCTCATGCTCTATCCCCTCAATGCTTGGTCAATCAAACAAAATCTAAAAACCCAAAAATTGTCTCCTCAAGTCAAAGTGATTAACGAAAAATATAAAAAAGATAAGCAAAAGCGCTCTATTGAAACAATGAAGCTTTATCGAAAAGAGGGTGCCAATCCCCTGACTGGTTGTTTTCCTATTCTGATCCAAATGCCCTTTTTGCTTGGTATGTTTGATCTTTTAAAAAACACTTTCCAATTACGCGGAGCTAGCTTTATTCCAGGATGGATCACAAACCTTTCTGAACCCGATACTCTTTTTTCTTGGGGTTTTTCCATCATCTTTATTGGCACTTCCTTCCATCTGCTTCCTGTTTTGAATGGCATAGCGATGTTTTTCCAACAACGCTTCTCAAGTTCTCTTCCTAAAGATCCTTCTCAATGGACAGATCAACAAAGACAGCAACGCACAATGGGAACTTTAATGCCCCTTTTCATCACCTTTGCTTTTTACAATTTCCCAGCAGGCTTAAATCTGTATTGGCTCTCTTCTACAATTCTTGGTGTCGGCCAACAATACTTGATGAAAAAGCTTTCCAAAAAATAGTGCTTTTTGTGTATTTTGGACCTAATACCAAATGTAAGAATTAAATCATGCAAATCTGGAAAGCGTTTATAAAACATCAGAACAAAAAGTTTAACCAAGACAATCGTCACTGGCTACTCAACTTCACCCTTAAAGGTTTTGACGCAAGAAACCTGTATTTAGAAGCTAAAAGCCCTTTTCACGCGCTCTGGTTTGAAGAACACCTTAAATCACGTTTCGATACATTTATACGTGAAAATAGCCATCGCCCTATTAAGGTACACCTAGAGCTCCCAAACACACAAGAAGAACAAAAGCCTCGCACATTCTTACAACGCCTTAAAGAGGATACGATTTTGCATCCTAGGATGACCTTTGAACACTATATCCAATCTCCTGAAAACCATTTTGCGATTGATGTTGCTAAACAAGCAATCCAAGCTAAAGATCCATGCTTAATTTTTTTCTCTGGAATTCGAGGGTGTGGAAAATCGCATTTGCTTCAAAGCTTAACCTATTTTGCTAAATCCCTTTCACTCAATGCAATCTATGTCACTGTCCAAACATTTACCAATCACTTTGTCACAGCCATTCGCTTAAATCAAATGGGCACATTTCGTAATTTTTACAGAAATGCTGAGTGTTTAGCCATTGATGATTGTGAAGTGTTTGAAAACAAAAATACCACACAAGAAGAATTTTTCCATCTATTCAATCATCTGCATCTAAACAAAATCCCCATGCTATTTTCCTCTCTGAATCACCCTAATCATTTTCAAAACATTGAGCCTAGAATCACATCACGTCTGCAGTGGGGCGTCTGTCTAAAACTTTACCCTCTTAAGCCCCATGAAATCAAACTCATGATGCAAAAACGCATAGAAGCTCTCAACGTCCATATAGATGAAGCAGTATTAGATCACATTTTCAAAACACAGCATTCCAATACAGCGATTCAAAAGACATTTGATGCGCTTTTTTTCCGCATGCATTTAAACCAGCTTAAGTCTATCGACTTGCCTCAAGTCCTCGAATTACTAGAAGATTATTTTCAAAAAGCGCCTACGTTTGACGGTATTTTACATCATGTCGCAAAACATTTTGCCATCACAAAAAAAGACATCTTATCAAAAAGCAAGCTAAAAAAATATGCACGGGCCAGAAAAATCTCTATGTTTCTATGCCGCAAAAATCTCCATCTTCCCTACACACAGCTCAGCAAGCTCTTTCAGAAAGACCACTCTACGGTCATTACAAGCGTCAAAATAATTGAGCAGTCTAAAGATACTGAAATACAAAAAACACTCGATGTCCTAGAAGCTGCGCTCTAAAAACCCAAGTTTTGGGTTTATTTCACTCATTCTCAGTGAGATAATTCTTTCTCCTCATGATACTGAATAAACTAAACTTAGAAACTCAGGTTAAAATATGTTGAAAGCATCAAGCAAGATAAAGATAATGAGTACAGGGGCGATGAATTTCCAAATGGCTTTAAAATAGATCGCATACAATTTTTGTGAGATAGGAGATAGATGCATATGCATCTCAAGCTCTTTTAACACATTTTTTGGTCCCCACACATAGCCTGCTAAAATACAAGCAACAAATCCACCCAAAGGCACCATAAAATTGAGTGTTACAAAGGAAAGGAGATCAAAAAAAGTTTGATTGAAAAGTGTCACATGTTTGAACAGTGAAAACGAAAGCGCTGAAGGAATACCAATAATAAAGGCACCTAAAGCACAAAACCAGGTGCTTGCTTTGCGTGTCCATTTTTTTTGTTCTTGTAAATAGCAAATCAAAGGCTCCATCGCGGAAATTTGTGAAGTCAAAGCTGCAATGGCAACAAGCACAAAAAACAAAATGGCAAAAAGATTGCCCCCAACGATGCGACTAAATGCTACAGGAAGCACAGAAAAAATAAGTCCTGGTCCAGAATGCGTCAGAGCTTCATTCACACCCGCAATGGAAAATATGGTTAAAATAGAGAGTATGGCAGCAAGCAAATCAAATCCAGCAATGTAGACGCAGCTACCCACCACATTTTCTTTTTTCTTTAAATAACCGCCATAAGTAATCATGGTGCCCTGTCCAAGGCTAAGTGTAAAAAAGGCCTGCCCAAGGGCAAGCAGCAAAGCTCTTGGAGTTAACTTGGACCAGTCGGGAGTAAACAAAAAATCGAGCTGTTTTGGATCATCCAAGTTTGCCAACCCCATGATGGTGAGAAAAACAAAGAGCAAAAAAAGCAACGGTATAAGGCTTTTGCTCACCCACTCGATTCCCTTCTTCACCCCACCTAAAAGCACATAAGCGCAAAGCACAATAAAAATAAGATGGTAGCTGAGTGTCCAGGTCGGTGTCGCTAAAAAAGTCTGGAACTGCGCTTCTGCAGATTGAAAGCTTGCTTGATGAGAAATATTGCCCAAAAACGATTCGACCAAATACCCTAAAATCCACCCCGCCACAACGCTGTAAAACGAGCTAATTAAAAAGCCTGTTAAAATCTGGATTTTTCCAATCTGTTTCCATGTCTTTTTGTGAGTGATTTTATAAAGGGCCCCATCGACACTTGTTTGCCCATGGCGTCCTATGGAAATTTCCGTAATCAAAATAGGAATGCCTAGCAAAAACAGAAAGATGATGTAGGTGAAAATAAATACAGCGCCCCCATTTTGGGCAGCCAGATAGGGAAAACGCCAGATATTGGCAAGACCAATCGCAGAGCCCGCTGCTGCTGCAATAAACCCAAGCTTGGTCTTAAAATGTTCATGCCCGCTTTTTTTCATATCAACAAATATACATTTTATCGACGTATGTAGCAATAGACATTTGCTCTTCCAAAGACAAAAAAATCTTTTGCAAAAAAAGGCATCTGTTACCATACTTTTCATAAAAGGGATACATAAAGAGGTTTAAGATGCAGAAGAGCGCATTTCAGCTATTTTTTGAGTGCTATACCAAAAAACATTTTGTGTTCGATGGCCGTGCCACTCGCAAAGAAGCTTGGAGTTTTTTATTGCTTTCCTGGTGGAGCACTTTTTTCATTATAGATATTTATTCCAGATGGTTCTCCTTTAATATGATCATTACTAAGAATTATCCACCCAATCAAAGCTTGATGGAGACTTTAAGCATTACGACATTTGTCGTGTTTTTTTTAGTATCATTCCTTCCTGGTATAGCGGTTACTATTAGACGATTTCATGATTTAAATATGGGAGGGGGATGGTGGTTTGGACTCTTTGTCCCTTTCCTTGGGTTGATTTTGTCGATTTTACTCTCTTTTAAGAAAGGAACCGAAGGAGCCAACAAATATGGAGAACCTATTCCCTCTTATCCTAGAAAACAAGGCTCATTTAAGCTTTTTATGGAATGCATGACAAAAAAATATTTTGACTTTCGGGGAAAAGCTGGACGTCAAGAGCTATTGTTTTTTTTCCTGTACTATTTTATTGGGTCTATTTTGTTTTCCTTGATACATATTTTTCTTAACATTGGTTTAAATTTATATAAAATTGACATTTTTTCTCATTCCTATATAATTTTTTCCAATATTCTTAGTTTTTTCTCCCACATTTTCCTTATACCTGCTTTAGCGCTTTTTACAAGACGTCTTCACGGTGCTAATAGATCAAGGTGGTGGCTTTTAATGCTAATAGGGGTAAGCTTTTTTACTTTCTACTTCTTGTCTCATTATGCCTCTATTCCTTTATTTCCGTTTTTGTTTGTTTCGAGTGGCACAGCACAGTTCTTCCTCTTTTTATTGGGAACTATTACTCTTTCGTTCTTTAAAGAGGGCAAGGAAACGATCGCGTTGACGTAAGATAAGAAAAACTACGAGCCCACTCCATTACCTACGTATGTAGCAATAGACATTTGCTCTTCCAAAGACAAAAGGCAGAGTAAGTTGCTTCCACAAACAGAATTGATTAGATGTCAGCTTTTCAGAAACCATCACTACTTTGGCTCCTTTTTTCAACTCCAAGAATTTTGTTTGTAATTGCTCAAGGTCTTGGAATCCTGTGGCAAAAAAATAGACAAAATCTGGCGTTGTAAAATCAAACGTCAAAAAATCTTGGTGTAAAAACGACATCTTGGGCATCAAATGTTGTGCTTTTTCAATTAAGGACTTATTGATATCTAGACCTGTCGATTGCGCATGGTAAAAAATCGAGGCAAATTGACATAGCCTTCCATCACCGCTGCCAAGATCGACAAAATGACTCTGTGGTTCTAGATAAAAGGTCTTCAATATCCGATCAAATGTCTTTAAGGGGGTAATCCCATACAAATATGTGTGACGATAGGGATTAACAAAAAGACGGCTCAAGGCGCGTTTGATATCGCTAAAAAACAGAAGCTTGGATTTAAGGTACAAGGGAATATTTTCAAAGCCATGCCAGAGCGTGACAAAAAAAACACGAAACGTCCAAAAAAGCTTACCAATTGATGGTTTGACCAATTTTAACCACACAAAATTCATCTAATGTAATTTTCTTGTCCTTTAATGCTTGAACAAGCTCTTTGACGGGAGTAAGTTTTTTCTCAAACGTCAAACGAAAGGTATTCCAGTGACAAGCAATACTCATTTTAGATTTGATGATCTGATGAATTTTAACAGCTTGTATTGGACAGATATGCATATTTTTAAACAGCATCCTTGGATAGTAAGCTCCGATAGGAATTAAACTCAGGGTGAAGCTTTTGAATTTTTCAGAAACGGCGCGAAAAATGGACTCTCTATATGCCGTATCTCCAACAAAATAGACGCTTTTTCCCTTGACATTGAGAACAAATCCCGCACATTTAGATTTGTTGTAGTCAAAAAGCAATCGATACGCCATGTGTTTGACAGGCACAGCTTCAATCCAATAATCCTTTTGATTAGAGCGTTCCCACCAGTCAAGTTCAATCACATTTTCAATCTTTCTTTTATCAAACCACTTCTTCAAACCTTTCGGAACAAACCAGGTAATATTGGGGAATTTTTGATGCAATTTCTTGATGGTGTACTTATCTAAATGGTCATAATGGTTATGGGAGATCAACACGACATCGACTTTTTTTAAATCTTTTAATCCCATCGGGATTTTTTCCTGTCTTTTGACTCCAAGAAAACGAAAAGGAAAATAAAAAGGTGTGCAACGTTTTGACCAGATAGGATCTGTCAAAAACACCATCCCCTCTATTTCCATCATGAATGTCGAATGCCCAATCCATGTTAAATGAGGATGCGAAGTATTGACTTCTTGTTCAAAATAAGGAACTTGAAAAACGCCCATATCCACTGATTGCGTAATCATACCAAACCACTCATTTTTAAGTTTATGACAAAGTATACAAAAAATTGAATTTTTCACCAACTGATGTTATGCACCACCTTCTATTCATAGGAAAAGTGGAAGGAACAACCTCCTACGTCTTCCTCCTCATACAACTCTTTGGAGTTGTGCTTGTCAGAAATCCTTGTATCTTGTTCTTTCCATCTTTCCTCTAAACAGAATTTACTGCATAACATCAGTTACCAATTAATGGATTGTCCAGGGTAAAGAATGCGAAATTCTTCATTGTGAACATCGCTTTTATCGAGGGCTTCTAAAAGATCAAAAGCAGGCCTTAATTGATCCTCATAAGAAAGTTTGAAGGTGTGCCAATGACAGGCAACAGAAAGCTTAGATTTGACTTCTTTATGAATATCAAGCGCTTCTTTTGGCCCCACATGGACAGGAGATTGAAATTTTCTGGGTAGATAAGCACCTATGGGAATAAGACTCAAATCGATTTTTTTAAATACATCCCCTAGCTTTTTAAAATCATGTTCATTGTATCCCGTATCTCCTGCAAAATAAAAACGCTTATTTTTCACCTCAACAACAAATCCTGCCCAGAGTGTGCGATCCAAATCGAAAAGTTTTCTTCCAGAAAAATGTTGTGCCGGCACCCCAACAACGCGCATTTCAAAATTCTTTTCTTTTACGGAGTACTCATCCCACCAATTCAACTCTACAACATTGTAAATGTCCTGTTTAATAAACCACACCTTCAATCCAAGTGGAACAAACCACAAAATTCCCGGAAATTTTTGATGCAAAAAACGCACCGTTTTACGATCCAAATGGTCATAGTGATTATGCGAAATGACCACGTAATCCACTCTTTCTAAATCATCTATGCTGATGGGAGGTTGATGTTTTCTTTTTGGGCCAAAAAAACGAAATGGAGAACATCTCTTTGACCAAATGGGATCTGTCAAAATTTTGCGTCCTTCAACTTCAATCAAAAATGTCGAATGATTGATCCATGTGACTTTTGGCTTGGAGGGCACAACTTCATGCTCACAAAAAGGAACTTGAAATCCATCAGGAACAGAGCGTCTTTTATCTGTGATTTCATCATAGGCTCCAAAAAACCATTTAACAAAGTGTCGGATTTTCCGATGGTGATTTTCTAAATAGGTGTTCACAAACCGCTTAGGCATAGGTGTTTTGGGATAGTTTTTACTTTTATAACGCACTTTAACTTAAAAACCGTGTTTTATTACTCTAATAATTAAAAACACATATTAAATTAAACACATTTACGCAACCAATTAAAAACAAAAGGCTTTGTAAGGAAATTTTATTTAATTAAATTCAAGAAAAAGATATGATCGACTAAAAATTTTACTTTAGGAGAAAAAATGGTCGATCCAGTTCAACAAAAAACCCCTTCAATGACCTCATCTCAACCAAGACCCGCTACAATCATTGAGTTTAGATCAAGCAATCACTTAGATGGAGCCCTCATAGCCATTATCAATAGACAGTCTAAAGCTGTTGCATGGTATCAACATATACCCAACATTTTAATAGCATCTCATTGCTCCTTCGCAGTCGACACAACTGGAGTAAATTTAAGTGAGTTAGAAATTTACGTTTACGCATGCAACACACAATCAGAAAAAATAATTTATGAAGAAAAAAGAAGCTGGCCTCTTGGAAATGTGAATCATTTTGCTCGATGGATTCTTTATTGCGACGATGCTGGATTGGGATTTGTGCAGCAGCCTATTCGCTAGGCAACCGATAAAAACCTGGATTCTTGTTGATATTTCTCAAATTGAGTTTGAAAATGTTTCCGACAAGCAGGCGGTAAAACATAATTTCGTCATTCGTGGGCTTTCTCGGATAATCATTTTTAAAAGAGCAAACATTTAAACATTCTCTAAGTTGCGCCAAAATCGTTTCGATATCCCCTCCTTTCAACCCCACTATGTTGGCTTCTGCTACAGGAATATCAAATTCTTTATCACCGCTCCCAAAATCCTCGTCCACCTGAAGCCTTTTTAAACGCCGTTCATATGATGCAATGGCCTCTTGTTGAATTTTTCTCAAAAAAGCAAACATTTCAAGACGTAAAAATGCACAAAATTCATGCACGTTAACAGAGGAATCGTTTCTAAGCTCATAAATGGCATAAAATTTCTCAATAACAGGAGAAAATTCTTCAGAAGAAAGAAATCTTCTTCTATCCAATTCCCACCCACATGAAAAGTCCAAACCGTCCACGCATTGATAAAAATCCTCTATTAAAGGCCGCGCTTCTGAATAAATCTCTTCTGAGCTTTTGGCACTGGCTGCTACTTCTGGTCCCACTACTTCTTCTTCCTCATCGTCAAATGATAGTTTACGTGGACGAGGGAAATAACGCGATTTCAATTTCTCAACACCACCTTTATCAGCAATCAAAGAAACCGTAAAAGAATCCTTTTTTAAAGCTTCGGGAGTTGGTGTAGACAAAGAAAGCGACATTGGCGCAAGAGAACCTCCCCCTTTCCCAGCAAGCGATTCGTTAGAACTTCGACGTAACTCGTCACTTTGCGATTTCCTCTTGAGAGGGTTTCCCGTTGAACTACCTGGACTTGCCATTACTTTTCCTTTTTTAAAGCTTTTAAAAAGAAATTGTAACAAAACCCAAAATAAAACTCAACAAATGATTTGATTTAATAAATTAAAATAAATTTTTAATATAAAAATTAATTTTGAAATACCAAGAACTAATGGAATATCACCTTACTTCACATTGCAGGCGCAGCGAAAGCCGTAGGTGGCGTTGCAGTTACCGGGATTATTGCGATGGCGATGACAACAGCGCAAGTCTTCAATGAGGCTTTTCCAGCATCCTCCGCGCAGCACCCGGTAGACGCCTTGCTTAGGACCTGTTGGATTATCAGGTTCTGTCTTGGACATTTCGTAAAAATGAAAATTGTACCAATCCTGGCACCATTCATACACATTTCCTGCCATGTCATAGAGGCCAAACTCGTTGGGAGAGAAGCTTTTAATGGACATTGTATCATGGCTAAAGTAATGGGCCGTTCTTTTGTCGATTTTTGATCCATTTGGATAGAGATTTTCGATTTTACCACCAGAGGCCGCAACTTCCCATTCTGCTTCTGTAGGCAGTCTTTTGCCAACCCATTTCGCATAAGCATCCGCTCCATACCAAGTCACACCCACAACAGGATGATCATCGTATCCCTGTTCAATCAAAAATTCCCCTTTCTTTAAATAGACACGAGAATCTTTAAGTTTGATCATGTCGCAATTATAGATATCCTTAATCCCACCAAGATTTTGTAAAAAGCGCACAAATTGCCTGTTCATCACCGCAGTTGTTTCAATGGCAAATGTGTTGAGTTCAATAGTATGCTGAGGCATTTCATCTCTGGGGCCATATTTAGATCCTCTAGTAAATGTCCCTCCATGGATCACCTGCATTTCTGATAAGATGGGTTCTATTTCCGTTTTGACTTGGGTTTGCTCTGGACTATAATGCGATACTTTCATCTCGGTTTGAATCAAGGCGATCGGATCAAAATCTTTGGTAGGTCGCTTTAAGGGCTCTGGCTTAAGGTCGGGCTCAAAATCTTCAGGAAAGAGTGTTTGTTGCTTTGCTTCAAGTTTGGTTTTTTCAAGTTTGACACCCTCTTCGACTTGTCTTTGCACCTTTTCCACATGCTTTTCCAAGCTCGATAAAGGTTTTGCGACTTTTTGGTTCAATATTTCTTCCATTGTCTCAACAATGCTAGAGGGTCTTTGTTTGGGGTCTTGCTTCAAAAACAGATCAATACACGCACTCCAATCTTTGGCTAAATCTGTGCGCAACTCTGTGGGTTTTTGGTAATTTCCTTCAGGGAACTGTTTGGTGAGTAAGTAATAGGCCAAAATGCCAAAACTATACACATCGCTATGTGTTGATATCTTTTGTTTGGAATACCATTTTTGTTCCGGTGATAAAAAGAGGTAAGTTTGCAAAAATGAATGTTGCAACTCTGTAATTGTTGTGTCATTGCCTTGATTAAAAGCTTGCATCTTTGCAAAGATAGCTTTTTCCAAAACGGGCCCCAATCCAAGCAGTTTTGTCAGCCCAAAATCCGCAAGATAAAACGTCTTATCACTTCCAATTAAAATATTGCTTGGTTTGATATTTCGGTGAATGTAAGGAAAGCTTTTTAGCGATTTTTCGTGGGCATAATCTAAAGCAGATCCAATCTGTCTTAAAATGGTTTCCACCAGATCTTCTGGAAGCGAGCGTTTATAGGAAGCCAAAAACTCTTTTAAACTCTGAGGTGTATCATTTTTAGATGTGATAAAATCTGTCACAAGAAAAAAGGTTTCAGCTGCATTTGTGACATGGTGAATTTTCACAATGTTAGGGTGCTGCAATTTTGTCAGCTGGCTAATCTCTTTCTTGAATTTTACAACAAAGCTTTCATCTTTTGTCCAATGCTTAGGAAGGACTTTTAAACACACCTTCTTTTTCATGAAGCGATTTTCAGCAAGATAGACTTTTCCACAGGTGCCTTCACCCAATTCTTTCAATAAATCAAAATCCCCTAACTTCTGTTGCATCTTAACCTCTTTTTATTTTACTTCTCGCCATCGTATCACGACCGAAACTTATTTTAAAGAGAAGCTTTCGATTTGCCTTTCGCCTTTTTAATGCGTGGCAAAATTTCTAGCGCCAATATTAAAGTGCTGCCCAAAAACACAAATCCCAAAACACCGATAAAATGCCCATTAACATCAGGAAGAGTCGCTCTCAACACCTCCAATTGAATAGAAAAATGGTCTGCTTTTGGCACCAAAACAAAACTATGTTGAAAAAAAGGCCATAGAACCTTGATAGATCCCATTACAAGACCTGATAAAAAAAGCAGTGTTTTTTCTCTGTATTTTTGCAAAAGATAGTAGATAAAACGCGCACAAAAAAGCACGCCTGCAATCACTCCCAAACCAAGATTTAAAAGAAAGAAAAAATCTACTATATTTGCATGCATCATAAAAGTGCCAGTAGCACTGATTGCAGCTGTGTAAATTCCCAAAATGTGAAGCATCGTACTTCCCGAAATTCCTGGCAAAAGCATGGCAATGCCTGCCGCGACTCCAGACAAAAAAATCGTAGGCTGAAATAATTTTGGCATGAAAAATTCCAACTCTTTTAAAGACACCAATCGCTCATCGATATACACGCGTTTTCCCGTTTTTGCCAAGGCATAAGCTGAATGTAGATCTAACATTGTCAATCTTTGCGTATTTTCATCATAATTTTCTATCGCTTGATTATGGGTGGCTAAATAGAGCTCTTGTTTTGAAAAATCCACGCTATAGCGCTTTGGACTTTTGAAATTGATAAAAGTCAACAAAATGGCAAAAACAATCCCTAAAAGCATCCAAATGCTTCCATTCTTGATTTTATTCAGATGTCTTAAGTTTAACAGCGCTGCTGTCATCACAAGCCCTAGAAAAAAGGAAAATAGACACATTCTACTTGTGGGATGTTGCAAGCCCGCTTTAATCACATTCGCAAACAAAAAGATGGCAAAAACCATTCCTGAAATGAGCGTGAAAAGAAATGTCCAATCGGTTGTTTTGATATGCCGAATATTTTTTAAATTGAAAATGAGCTTTTCGTAGATACCTGTAAGATAAGCAACACTTCCCCCACTAATTCCTGGGATCAAATCACAAAGGCCCATGCACAAGCCTTTTAAAAAAAGAAAAACACCTTTCACTATCCAATCAATCCTAAAAATTTCGCAAGATACCAAGAAAACACAACCACAATGCCTGCCGTTGTAGCCCACAAAAAGTAGGTCCATTTTGATGTAATTGCCAAGTTGGAGCGTGACTGCAGGGTATTAAGGTCAAAATTATAATCGTTCACCTCTCCTTTGTTATTAAAAAGGATACGGTGTTCTTTAACAATGCGATCTCCATCAAGACCTAAATAATTCGCATATTGCTTAATAAATCCCCTAGCATACACTGCAGAAATCATATTATCAATGCGCCCTTCTTCAATGGCCTCCAAAAAAGGAGAACGAATCGATGTTTCGCTCTCAACATCTTTAATCGTGACACCTAAATCTTCTCTTCTATGTTTAAAAATTTCGCCAATACTTTTTTCTTGATACATATGCGCTCCTAAAACCTTTCTGACTATATTACAAAAATCATCTTATTTTTTGAAATCTTTTTGCATTTTGTTTAGATTTTTTCTATAATTCAGCTATGGCATCTTTTGTAAAACAAATTGATCTTGGCTTAGAAAAAAAACTCAAAAATGATCTAAAAGAACAAGATTTTGAGTTTTCTTGCCCTCAATATACCTGTTTTCAAGCCAAAAAAAAGCACCTTACTGTCACTTTGTACACAAGTGGAAAACTTGTTGTGCAGGGAAAAAACATGCAAGAGTTTATCGAATTTTACCTAGAGCCCCTCTTAAACGACTTTTCTTATTCTTATAAAGAACTTTACACAGATACTACACCACACATTGGATCAGATGAAGCGGGAAAAGGCGATTTTTTTGGTCCCCTTTGTGTCTGTGCCGCCTATGCTTCTGAACAAGATATCCGAAGATTACTAGATGATGGAATCAAAGATTCTAAAACAATTTCAGACAAAAAAATCTTAAAACTCACCGATAAAATACGTCAATATCTCACCTTTGAAGTGATCGCGATTTCTCCTGTCAAATACAATCTTTTATATGAAACGTTTCAAAATTTAAACGAACTTTTAGCTTGGGGCCATGCAAGAGCGATTCACAAAGTGTATGAAAAAACAGGATGCGATCAAGTCCTTGTCGATCAATTTGCGAAAAAACATGTTTTAGAAAAAAAAATCGCCCATTTAAAAATTCCTATCACGCTTGTGCAACGCACAAAAGCTGAAGAAGACGTGGTTGTAGCAGCCGCTTCCGTTTTAGCAAGACATGCCTTTTTAAAAGGCATGGAGCAATTAGAAAAAATAGCCAAATGCCCCATTCCTAAAGGAGCGAGCAAAAAAGTGATTGAAACGGGATATTTATTAAGAGAAAAAGGATTTGAGCTCAAAAATTTTGCAAAAACCCATTTTAAGACCCACGACGAAATCCTCAAACGTTCTTCTTAACTGATGTTACACAGTAAATTCTACTTAGAGAAAGAACGAAAAGGGAGATATACAAGTACGTCCGACAAGCGCAATTCCAAAGAGTTGGGTGAGGAGGAATACGCAGCAGGTCGCCCTTTGCAGATTTCTATAAGTGGAAGTTAGTGTGTAATATCAGTTCTTAACTTAACAAAAAAGCTGCAATCGAGTATCATCGTCTTATGCGATTATTCACCTTTGTACTGCTTTCTTTTTCATTGGTATTTGCGGATCAGAAGCTGTCAAAAAATTTCTTCATCTTTCAAGGTGATGTGATTTCTATTCAGCGCTCTAAAATCGAATCTCCAGATACTCTCAAAGGACAAGAAACAAAAATTGCATTATCTGATGAAAGCTTAACTTTTCATCATATGAAAACAGATGAAACTGCCCTTCGTTTTGAAGTAGGTCATGAATGGTTTCATATTGATTGGAAAGAAAACCCCAATTTTTGTCGCGAAAATTTTCATCTCATCATTGGCCAAGTAGGGTTTTTTACGGATCATTTTGAAAATTGGTGGATTCTTTTTATGACAGGCCTTGCGTTTGATCTAAAAAATATCCAATTTAAATGGTTTTCTCAATGGCGCACCACATTTTATGCCCGCTACAATTATCACAATAAATTTCGCATCCACGTGGGCTTACTTGGATATTTAGGTTTTCGCTACAATGAGGTCTATCCTATTATCGGCATCGATTTCAATTGGAAAAAACTTCAAGTCAACTTAGTCTTTCCACAAAACATTGCACTTGAATACAAAATCAATCCCACAATCGTGCCTTACGTCAAGTTGCGCTTTATGACACAAGCCAGACGTCTTGACAAAGATGAGCCAAGGTCTCTTGGTGCTTTTCGCTATGAAGCGACAGGTCTTGAAGGGGGCTTGCGTTTTGTGATCAAAAAATATGCCAATCTCGATGTTTATGTCGGTCATACAGGACTTATTGTACATCCCAGACTACGCGTTGAAGGACGCAATGGCACCAACCGCATCTGGTATGATATCAAGTCCAGCTTCTACGGCGGTATCAGCTTCTTTGTACCTTTTTAAGACTTCAATACTTGGTCAATCTTTTCCATCACCGAAGATGTGAGCTTTTTCTTGACTTGGACAGATTTGAGGTTTTCTACAAGTTGCTTTTCGCTTGTGGCCCCAATTAAAGTGCTAGATACATTTTTATTTTTTAGACACCAAGCAAGCGCCAATTGCGCCATTGAGCAACCCAGTTCTTTTGCCATTTTCATAAACTTTAAAACTTTTTGCTTATCATTTTTCTTGTCTTCATGTCTAAATTTAGGATTTTTTGTATATCTCGATTCTTTAGGAATCGATTTTAAATATTTTCCCGTTAAAAAACCTGACGCTAAAGGCGACCAAATCGTCATTCCCATCCCGTAGTTTTTGGCAAGCTCAGCAAAATCTTTTTCCACTTTTGTTCGATGCAGCATGTTGTATTGGGGTTGTTCTACTCTAGGAGGCGCAGCATTCATTTGCATTGCTACTTTGTGTGCTTCTTCAATTTGCTCTTTTTCCCATTCGCTCGTTCCCCAATAAAGCGCTTTTCCTTGCTTGATAATAAGATCCATAGCAGCGACAGTCTCTTCCATGGGTGTATCGACATCAAAGCGATGTGCAAAGACAATATCCACATAATCGAGCTGTAAGCGTCTTAAAGAATTATCCAACCCTTCTCTTAATCTTTTCGCAGAATGGCCCATATCATTGATACCATCGCCTCCAAAGAAGATTTTTGTGATCACCACAACATCGGAGCGAACAAATCCACGCAAAATCTCCCCAAGCATCAATTCCGCAAGCCCATTGGCATAAAGTTCAGCTGTATCAAAAAGATTCACTCCATGATCAAATGCGATATGCATCTGCTCTCTTGCATCTTCAAGTCCAAAGCGCTCACCAAAAGTCAGCCATGTGCCAAGGCCAATTTCAGAGACTTTAAGCCCACTATTTCCTAAACGATTGTAATCCATGTAGATCTCCTAGTTTGCCTTATCTTAAGGCTGAGAAAAAAAAACTTCAACAGGAAGTTTTCCTTGAGGAAACAAGACACCCATTAAAGCTTTGTAGGCGCTATTTTGCGAAAAAATCGTCTCTTCATAGCAAAGCAAAACATTTTGATCTTTTGTGAAATGTTGGAGCAAATAGGGCGTGTCAAACACAATAAATAGCGTATTTTTTAGATTTTTCAATTTTTGTAAATCAGGATCATTTTTATCCATTTTATAAAGCACACAAAGTGTTTTTTGATTTGGATCGAGGTTTTCAAGTGTTTTTTCTTCAAGTAACATGTGCCTATCCAAACATGTTTGCAGAGTTTTTGTTTTAGCTTCTCCTAGAGAAACAAGCTGCAATTTTTCATGAGGGTCGAGCATAAGATTTTGAGGATCACCCAAATAAGTCATCGCTTTGTCATAGAGCATTTGAATCATATACGTGTCATTTTTTTTAGGATCTACAGCTTTTCGCTTGTTTTCCATCCATTTTTGACACGCAATGAGTTTGATCACCTTTTCATCCAATTCTTCTTCTAAAAGCACCTTTTCTTCAATTTTCTGAGCAATCAAATCGATAGATTGAGGAATGACTTCACAAATCATTTGCTTCAATTTTTCCTGATCAAGAACAAGGTAGCAAAATAGATCACAACCTGCTTGATAAGCTATCAAAGCTGCCTCAAGCAAACCATATTGATTCACAATCGCTTTCATATTGAGCGCATCTGTAATTACAAGGCCCTCAAATCCAAGCTCTTTTTTCAAAAGATTTAAGGCTTTTTCAGATAATGATGTAGGAAATTTGCTATCTATTACAGGCACCTTTAAGTGCCCTATCATCATCCCCCCAATTCCTTGATCAATGGCTGCTTTAAAAGGCACAAGCTCTGTTTGATTCAGTCTTTCTCGATCAAAGTCGAGAACAGGCAAATCTTCATGCGAATCGATATGCGTATCTCCATGCCCACAAAAGTGCTTACCAAAAGCCAAAACACCTTTTGTTTGCATCCCTTGAAACAGAAGAGTTCCCCTTCTTGCCACATCCAATGGCCTATCACCAAAACTACGCATATGGATGATGGGATTTTTAGGATTATTGTTCACATCCAAAACGGGCGCAAAATTAAAATGCACTCCAGCACATACACATTGTTGACCTATCTTTTTACCCACTTCAAAAAGCAGAGATTCGTCTTGAATTGCACCCAGAGTCATATTACGAGGAAAGCCTGGCATATCATTGAGGCGCATTGCCACACCCCATTCGGCGTCCAATGCATAAATCAATGAATGGTTAGACAGATTATCGAATGTATCAATGAGCTTCTTTTGAGCCACAACAGTGCCTCTAGAAAACAGCACACCACCAATCTGTTTTTCTTGAATAAGAGCCTTTAAGTCTTCCAAATAAAAATCATTGTTCTCGGAAAAACAGGGAGCAAAGAAAAGGCGTGCGACTTTTTCTTTTATACTAAGTGATGCCACCTCTTTTTTGGCTAAGTCGACATATTTAGGTTCTAAAAATTCTGGCACATGAGCAAACAAACACCCGAAAAACAAACAACAAATCAAAAATTTCATAACAAGATGTTAAAAGAATGGCATTTTTTAATCAATAAATACCTAACAAATGAAAATCCTGAATAATACAAAAAACAGCTCTTTTTACCCAGATAATGTTAAATTTTAGGAATAGATGAATTAAATCATTCATTTCACTCTAGATAATCTTTCTATAGCTTGATGAGCTAAATCTATTCCTTGATTTGCAGCTAACATATAAAGCTCTAATGCTTTTTTCTCATCCTTTTCAACACCTATTCCATTTTCATAACACGCTCCTAGATAATGCTGTGCTAGAGAGAATCCTTGATTGGCCGCTAATGTAAAATATTCTACAGTTCTCTTTCTATCTTTATCTACACCCTGTCCATGTATATAACACATTCCTAGGCTATATTGGGCTACGATATCCTTCTTCTCTGCAGCTAATCTAAAAAGCTCTACAGCTTTCTTCTCATCTTTTTCAATTCCTGTTCCGTCTATATAACACATCCCCAACCCGGATTGAGCTTTGGGATATCCTTGATCTGCAGCTAACATGTAAAATTCAACCCCTTTTTTTTCATCTTTATCTACGCCAGTTCCATGTATATAGCATACCCCCAAGAAGTATTGAGCTGGAGCGAGTCCTTGATCCACAGCCAACGTATAAAGTTCAGCTGCTTTTTTTCTATCCCTACTTATACCTATACCATTCATGTAGCATATGCCCAAGTTGTATTGGGCTGAAGCTAATCCTTGATCCACAGCTAATGTATAAAATTTTACCGCTTTCTTTTCGTCCCTAGATACACCTACTCCCCTCTGATAACATGTTCCCAGATTGTGCTGAGCTAAAGCATATCCTTGATCTGCAGATAATGTATAAAACTCTACTGCTTTCTTTTCATCCTTGGATACACCTGTTCCTTTCATGTAACATAAACCTAGATCAAATTGAGCTCGAGCATTTCCTTGATCTACTGCTAACATGTAAAGTTCTGCTAACTTTTTCCTATTTTGATCCTCATCCATCCTACTTACCTCTTTAAAACCGTATTGATTCCAAAAACTCCATTAATCAAAAAAATTTCATAAAATAATTTCCCGAATTATATTAGAAAAAGATTTATTTTTAAACTTAGAAACAAAACAGCTCTTGTAAGATCAACGCCAACCATAAAGAGGCTGCAAAAGCAACCCCCTTAAGTTGGCGAGATTGAAAACGAGATTCTGGCAGAAAAGATGAAGATCAATTTGCCTCCCAATTTTCACAAAAAAACCCCGTATTGGTAAAAAATACCAATACGAGGTTAGGCGCATCAAAGACGAGGTCTATTTTAGGAGCTGAAAAGAGTTCATAAATTTCATGTAATCGGTATTAGAAAATTGTGTATGGTGTCCTTCCATCGCAATGAGGTATAGGACGTTATCCACCATTAAAGCTCGGCCTTTTAAGTAGACTCCCTGATTGTTGATCAAGAAATCAACGGCTGTAAATCCTTGCACTTGAGTCATTTCTAAAGACATAAGTTCGGCTTCTTGTGATTGCGATAAAATTCCATGTAAAAATGCTTTCAAACCATCTTCTGGGTGTTCAGTCATCACAGATTTTGGATATTGAGCAATCAATACCATGCAAAGGGCATCGACTCCACTTTGTGCAATATAAGCATCATATCTAATAGATACATCGGTATCTTTTATCTTTACCACTTCTGAAATGTGTTGTGGAGGAGATGGGAAAGAGACTTTATACTCTCCTATCACTGACATAAATTCTTGCCACTCTTGAGACTGTTTTTTTTGTGGTGCTTGTGGGGACTGATATCCACTAGTAACAAGCCCTAATCCCAACAAAAGCGTAGCGAGAAATTTAAATCTAAATGCTTTTAATTTTATTTTATTCATAAATTACTCCCATCGCTTTTTTTACAGCGCCAACATCAGGTTCGCAAAAAGAGCGGATATTGTTAAAAAAATGGATAATGCAAGCCACCAGATCACCACAGCAATGATCCCTGTTAAAATGGCTTTCCAAACGCTAAATTGGTGTACCTCAGCTATCCCGCCAAAAAAGATCACAAGCGACCAGATTCCAAATACAGCTGTTGCTACAGAGTTGATAAATAACCAAACCGGGAATTGTGCAATAATTGCAGGCAGTGGTGTCCCTTCAAGTAAGGCCTCTCCTAAAAACAAGTGCGCTGCGAGCTGATTTATCAAAAAAATCACAATTAAAAAGATAATAGGTACCTGAGACCAGGCAAGCACGGTACGCGTCTCAATATAGCTTGCTTTTCCATGAAACCAACTCCCCACCCATTTTAAAATCCAACCATTGATCCAAAAATAAACGCGCCCTAAAAGAGGAGTTAGAAGGATCATAATTCCAATGAAAATTGCATTTGTCATGCCTTCTAAAGCAGCAGGTCTCAAAGAACTAAAAATATTGACAAGAGCATATAAACCTTGAATCGTCGCAAAAAAGTAGAGGTAATATTTTGGATAGGCCTCCACAATAGCTCGAATCGTCTTTTTTGGAGACGTCCAAATTTCCACAAAAGGATTCATATCAAATTTGTTTTCCATAAGATTCTTGTTTTTTCTTCTATAACCTCACTTTATGAATAATTAAATTAATTACAAAATTTTAATTAAAATAGTTACAAGCAACTCATTATTTAAAATTTATAAATTAAGAAGTTTCTAATCAAACCTTTTACTTTCGCAAGCCACTCTATTTAAGAAGTCTATAAAATTTCTATGCAATTAATTAAAAATGAAGGAGTTAGAAACATTTGCCGATTTTTAAAAAATGCTATGAAAAAATTACAACTTAAGGTAAATAAACGGGGTAGTTTAAGATTTTAAAAGGAGTCAATCCATGCAACCTAAAAGTGAAAGGCTTAAGAAATTAGAAACGGAGCACCATGACCTAGAACAATGGCTAAAACTTGGACTCGTTCCTAAAAAAGATCTTGAAAAACATCGAAATGAAATCGAACACTTAAAAGAAAAGATCCAAGAAGAAAAGGAAAGGCTTTCTAACTTAAAGGAAAGTGGTGATTTAGAAGAATATGTGACTCCAAGAAGAAGCCCTAAAGGAAGTTATCAGGAAGCAGGTCCCGATATTGAGATTGGAAATGAAGATTTCACAGACGTTGGGTTTGATTTAGAATCAGAAAATTATGAAACGACACAAGCAACAAGCGCCACAGATGCTATGTACACCGTCGATGAAGAAGAACAAACGACTGAAGATGATGACCCTTTTTCAGACAAAAATCGTTGGAAACGCGGCATATTGGATGACCAAGATACAAGTCAATGGTAAGCCTGTATTTCCACATCCCCTTTTGTCACTCTAAATGCCCTTATTGCCATTTTTATACGCTCAAAAGCACTCCCTCATTGCAAACACTCTTTTCAAAGGCTCTTTTTAAAGAGTTTGAACAAAAAAAACATCTGCTGTTTGGCAAATCTATTACCTCTATCTATTTCGGCGGAGGGACTCCGACGCAAATGCCAAGTGCATTTTATGCTCAATTGCTAGATTTGATTACCCAAAACTGCACGATTGACAACACATGCGAAATCACGATAGAAGCCAACCCTGAAGACCTTACAAAAGAGTATGCGCAGCATCTATCTACATCCAGAATCCATCGCATCAGTTTTGGTGTTCAAGCGTTTCAACCGCATCTACTCAATCTGCTTGGAAGACGCGCGCATAAAAACACATGCATCGAAGCTATTGACATCGCTTACACATCCAATATCCACAATATTTCCATCGATTTGATGTATGAGGTGCCCAACCAAACAGTATTGGATTTTCAACAAAGTTTACAGCATATCCAAACCTTGCCCATCACACACATCTCCATTTATAACCTCACCTTTGAACCTAATACCCCATTCAAAAAAAGGGAAACACACTTAGCTCCCCTTCTACCCAAGGAATCTGAGACCATTAAAATGCTTGCATGTTTGCAAAACTTATCCCATATGGGATTTAAGCGTTATGAAATCTCCGCTTTTGCAAAACCTGGGTTTGAATCCAAGCACAATTTAGGCTACTGGACAGCACGTCCTTTTTTAGGATTTGGCCCCTCTGCATTTTCTTATTGGAATTCCATACGATTTAAAAATGAAAATCATTTGATCAACTATTGCAAAAATATTGAAAATAATAGACCCACAATCGATTTTTCCGAGCTTTTAGAAAAAGAAGCGCGCATCAAAGAGTTGCTTGCTGTACAATTGCGTACGCTCGATGGCGTCAATCTCAATCAATTTAAAGCACAACACGGCTCCCTCTCAAAAGAGCTTCACGGCACCATCCAGCAACTCATCGATCAAAATCTTTTGGAACACTCCGATCGACTCAAGCTGACAGAAAAAGGGCTCGATTTTTACGACTCTGTGGCCCAGGCTATTATTTGACTGATTTTACGCATTACCTTCTATTCATGGGAGGACTGCAAGGAACAATCTACGGCAAATTGCTCCTCGTTCAACTCTCACGGAGTTGACCTTCGGTGCAATACTTGTATCTTGCCCCTTTCGCTCCCCCTTTAAACAGAACTTACTGCGTAACATCAGTTATTAACCTTAATTTCTAAAGCTTCTAGTAGACTGATGGCCTCGGGAAAAGAAAATTTTGCTCCCTTAAGATTATTATTTTTAGGATCGATGAAATAATTGATTGCGTCTACAAAATTAGCCTTACATAAATTGCAGTTGTGAAAAATTGTGCTAGACAAATCTGTTTTCCCAAAATCCGCTTGTTGTAAATTGACATTTGTAAAGTAACATTCACGCAGCTTAGATCCTTTAAAAGATGTTTTTTTCATGTTCAAGTCTGAAAAATTGCAATATTGCATCACACAACCGATCAACCTGATAGAAAAAAGTCGAGTATCACATTTAAAAAATTTAAGACCGATAATTTTACTCTCTTCAAAACGACAATCTTGAAAACGGCAATTATCAATTTTGGTCAAAGTAAAGTCACAACATTTGAAACAGCAAGAAGAAAAACTCGCTTGATTTAGATTCGCTTCTTTAAAGTGACAATTTTCAAAAGTACAACTAACAAAAGAACACTCTTCCAAAGATTGCTTAGAAAAATCCTTCGATGTGATGGTTTTATCTTCTTGATACTTGATCATGCCAGATCGATCTTATCACAAAGATAAACATCTTGGATAGCATGTAAAAGCTCAACACCTTCTTTAAAAGGACGTTGGAATGCTTTTCTTCCAGAAATAAGTCCCATGCCACCTGCCCTTTTATTCACCACAGCCGTGCTAATCGCATCTTGCAGATCATTGCCCCCGCTAGCACCACCACTGTTGATGAGTCCCATACGCCCCATGTAACAATTGAGTACTTGGTAGCGTGTCAGATCAATCGGGTGATCTGTAGAAAGCTTTTCGTACATTGCATCTGAATACTTCCCGAATTTCAGTGTTTTAAAACCAAAATTTGTATCGGGAAGCTTTTGTTTGATAATATCTGCTTCAATCGTCACACCCAAATGATTGGCTTGTCCTGTCAAATCAGCAGCTGTATGAAAATCTTGGGTCTGTGTTTTAAATGCAGAATTTCTTGTATAACACCACAAGATCGTCGCAAGACCATGTTCATGGGCATGGTGGAATGTTTTGGAAATTTCTATGATTTGACGATCTGATTCTTTAGACCCAAAATAGATGGTTGCACCCACGGCCACAGCGCCCATGTCATAGGCCTGCTTGACATGCCCAAAGGCAATTTGGTCGTAGGTGGTTGGGTAGGTTAAAAGTTCATTGTGATTAAGTTTCACAATGAATGGAATCTTATGCGCATACTTTCTAGACACAGCTCCCAAAACACCAAGCGTAGAGGCAACCGCATTGCAGCCTCCTTCCATTGCCAACTTCACAATGTTTTCTGGATCAAAATACATGGGATTGGGAGCAAAGGAAAATCCTGCAGAATGTTCAATGCCTTGATCCACTGGCAAAATGCTCATAAATCCTGTATTTTTTAATCGTCCATGATCAAAAAGTCTTGTCAAAGAGCCAAGCGTGCGATTATTCCTATCTGACGCACAAAAAATACGATCTACAAAATCAGGGCCAGGTTGATGGATCTGTTCTTTAAAAGGCAAAGGGCTTTTATAAGAAAGCAATGCACTTTTTTCTTTTAAAATCTTTTCAATTTCTTCTAATGACATAATATTCCCTTTGTTCAAGCATTATTTATCACTGTAACAAAAAAAAGTTTTAATCTGCAAACACTCGCTTATTATGAAGAAACTTAAGTGCGGATTTGAGTAACCTTAAATATGGATTTAGTTTGCTCAAAATCATGTAGAGATTTCGCTTAAATTCTTGTTTTTGCCGTAGGGATATAGTAGAAAACTATTTCCTACGGCAAAAAGTGCAAGAAGAAAGTGAAAGCTCTATGAGAATGAATAAAATAAAGCCATATTTAAGGTTAAACTTGCAAAAAAATATTTTACAATGTCACAGTTATGTCAGCTGTGAAAATTAAAATTTTTGCGACCTTTTAAAAATGAAGTTATTTGTTTTTTTTATTTTTCTTTTTCCTCTTCAATTCAAATTGATTAACTTGAAGGTATTTTATAAAACGTTTCCTAAACGTATTACGTATGCTGGGAAGGATACGAATCAAATTGGAAAAGTATGGTTTTCCATTTATTTAACTCATGTTACGCAGTAAATTCCATCTATAATAGGGCTGCAAAGAACACTCTACGGCATTTTGCTCCTCATTCAACTCTCATGGAGTTGAACTACGTCGCAATATTTGTATATTACCCTTTTCGCTCCTCTTCTAAATAGAATTTACTGCGCAACATGAGTTATTTAACTGACGGCAAAACAATTGTTGAATAACAATGCCAAAATTGTTATACTCCGCACACAATTAACAACCACATAGTTTCATGCGTCGATCCATCTTAATTTGTGAGCCAAATATTGCTTTTTCTGGTCAAAGTAAAACTTGGCGATTTAAATATACAACAGCACACAATCTTGCTAAAGGTGCTAAATTGCGCTTTGATCTCAATTCCAAGGGAAGGTCCATTGATTGGGAAATTCCTTCATCGAATTTAAAAAATAAGCATAATGTGATTTACATGATCCTGCCTAATGGGAAAATTCTTGAAGCCAATATGGTTCAAAAAAAAGATTCGATTTTAGAGCTGTTTGAATTTGTACTGCCCATCGAAGTCAAAACAACCCAAATGCTCATAATCTGCATTGGACTTCCTCCTAAATCCAAGAAAAATCCCGACGAGGAAGGCAATCTGTGTCAAACACTCACACAACGCAGGCGTCCTTTCTATTTACACATTGATGCAAAAGGAAAAGGAAAAATTCAGGATCCTGAAATCTTTTCTATCGATGTTAAAGGAGCTGCTCTACATACCATCCGTGCGATTATCCCTTCTTTTGTCACACGTAACAAACGTTTTGATGTTGTTGTGCGTTTTGAAGATAAATTTGGAAATTTGACAAGCAATGCAAAAGAAAACACCCTCATTGACCTTTCTTACGAACATTTAAGAGAAAATCTAAGTTGGAAACTCTTTGTTCCAGAAACAGGGTATTTAGCCATTCCTAACCTCTATTTTAATGAACCTGGACTCTATAAACTTAAATTACATAACTTGGAAAATGACGCCGTATTCTATTCTGCGCCCATTTATTGCTTTGAAGATAATCCTGTGCAGCTTTTTTGGGGGCTCTTTCACGGAGAGAGTGAAAAATTTAATTCTCAAGAATCTATTGAATCATGCATTCGCCATTTCCGCGATGAGCAAGCATTAAATTTTTTCTTTACCTCTCCATTTGAATCTTCTGATGAAACGTCCATTGATACCTGGAAATTAGTCTGCCAAAATGTCGCGCAATTCAATGAAGATGATCGCTTTGTTTGTGGTCTTGGCTTTCAATGGCAAGGCGAAAATAAAGAAGAAGGTTTGAGGCAAATGATTTATCGCAAAGAAAATAAACCTCTTTTGCGTATAAAAGAATCGAAAAATAATCTTCTAAAAAAGGTCTATCGTCAAGCTAATCCAAAAGAGATGCTTTCTATTCCTGAATTTACAGCAAGTCCCAACACACTTTTTGATTTCCAAAACCATCAAGAAGAGTTTGAAAAAGTAGTGGAGATCTATAATGCCTGGGGATCTTCTGAATGCTCCGAAAAAGAAGGCAACCCTTTCCCCATCAAACCAGATGGAAAAAAGGGAATTAAAGCCAATGAAAAAGGTTTTATACGCAATATTTTAAACCAAAACTATCGTTTTGGATTTACAGCTGGTGGATTGGATGATCGAGGAACCTTTGAAAGCTTTTACGATTCTGATCAAAAGCAGTACCATCCAGGACTCACCGCCGTGCTTACTGAAGATTTCACAAAAGATGCGCTCTTTGATGCGCTGACAAAAAGAGCCACATTTGCTACAACAGGTGAACGCATGATCGTCTATTTTGAACTTGTGAACAAACGCATGGGCTCTATTTTAAATACAAAAGACAAACCCGGCCTATGTGTCAATCGCCACCTGACCGGATTTGCCGTGGGAACGAAAAAATTAGATAAACTTGAGATTATTCGTAACGGAAAGCTTTTTAAAACCTTTGATATTAAAGATTCTTTTTTCCAATTTACCTTCGATGATATGGAAGATTTAGCTTCTATTTGCTTACCCAAGGGAAAAGGCTTATATCCTTTCACGTATTACTACTTGCGCCTTTTTCAAGAAAATGGACACATTGCGTGGTCCTCTCCAATTTGGGTCGATCTCATAGAAGGACAAAATGCTTTTTTGAATATAAAAAAATCCAAGAAAAACTAGATAATGCAAGATGAGCTAATCACACAAATGCCAACAAAAGAGCTTGCGCATATTGCATCCAAAATCCTTGAAAAAAAACGTTTGAATGCAAAAGAAGGTTTATACCTTTTTGAAACTCCTTTTTTAGAAAGTGTCTGTTTGCTAGCAGATTACGTGAGAAAAGAGCATTGTGGCAACGCAGTGACATTTGCTACAACGTATTTTGTGCACCCGACCAATCTATGCGAGCTTTCTTGTCCATTCTGTTCTTTTTATGCCAAACCTGGTTGGAAAACGGCTTGGTTCCATACCCCAGAAGAAATTGCTGAAAAAATCAAAAAGCATATGCATTTGGGCCTAACAGAAATTCATGTTGTGGGAGGGCTTTGGAAAAGTGCCAATCTCGATTATTATGAAAAACTTTTTGGCCTGATCAAAGAAATCGATCCCAACTTACATATCAAAGCGCTCGAGCCTGTGGAATATGATTATTTGAGCAAACTTCACAATATGAGTGTAAAAGATGTGTTAAAAACAATGATCGGATTTGGCTTAGGTTCCATGCCAGGAGGAGGAGCTGAAGTATTAGATGAACAGATTCGAAAAAAAATTGCGCCTCAAAAAATTTCCTCTGACCGTTATTTAGAAATTCACAAAATTGCCCACTCATTGAATATTCAATCCAATATCACCATGCTCTTTGGAACCTATGAAGATCCCTCGTCACTCATCACCCACCTCATGCGTGTTCGCGAAACACAAGATGAAACTGGGGGCTTTAAAACATGCGTCCCCTATCCATACCATGCGCAAAATAATGCTCTTGGAAAACGCCAACATTTGCTCAAGCCCAAAGATCCTATTAGAGTTTTTGCCATAACGCGTTTGATGTTAGACAATGTGCGCAATTTAAAAGTTCTTTGGAATTACCTTGGAATAGATCGTGCTCTAAACATCCTAAATTGTGGAGGAAATGACCTAGGTTCCACAGCGATTGATGAAAAAGTGATCACTATGGCAGGTGGCATTAAAGTACACATGACAAAAAACACGTTATGTGATTTAATTAAAAGCATAAACAGAGTTCCAAAACACATCCATTCTGGATTGGAAAAAACGATGGGAGTTGTACATGCTTAAAGTCGGAGTGATTGATTTTATCAACGTATATCCTCTCACTTATCAGCTTGTTAATCACAACTCACAGTTCCACTTTTTTTTAGATACACCAGCTAATCTCTCTTTGCTTTTAAAAAATAACGAACTCGACATTGCACAAATTTCTAGCTCATTTTATTTACAAAACAAAGATGAATTTGAACTGATCAAAGAATTTGGTGTGGCTGCAACTCAAAGCGTCAAAAGTGTGCATCTTTATCACAATATTCCCATAGAAACCATCCAAACCATTTATGTCACTCCACAGAGTAAAGCTTCTGTAAACTTACTTCGTGTTTTAGCCATGCACCACTGGTTTATTGATTGCGACTTTGTGGTCGTTAATGATTTTGAAGAGCTTATACACAAGCCTGCCTTTTTACTCATTGGAGATATGGCGCTCATACGTCCCCATTTTGAGGGATATGAAACCACCGATTTAGCCTCAAGTTGGTATGAGATGACCAATCTTCCTTTTGTCTTTAGTGTTACATGCGTCAGAAAAGATGTTTTTCATCAACACCCAGAAGAGATCAATGCTTTTATTGAAGCCATGCGCACTTCTTATGCATGGGGAAAAGAGCATCGTGATGAGGTGATCAAGGCTGCAAGAAAAGTCTGTCCGCTTCCAAAACCTTATCTCGACAATTACTACGACACTCTGGAATTTGAGCTCACAGATCATCATTTTCAAGGCATGTACAAGTTTGAAAAATATTTGCAAATGTCTCAAAAGCAAATGCAAACCACATGAATACAAAACATTTCTTCTCAAGTATTGCTAAGCGCTATGACTTTGCAAATACTCTGCTCTCTCTAGGATTTCATCATTTGTGGAATAGAAAACTCCTTTTATCCCTTAAAGGCGCTACGCTACTCGATTTTTGTGCAGGAACAGGCGCCATTTCTAAGCTTGCACTAAAGCGTGGATTTACAAAAGTCGTCTTGGTGGATTTTTGTGAAAAAATGCTCGGTGTTGCAAAGCAAACCCTCAAAAAAAATGCCGAATTTATTTGCGCCAATGTAGAAAATATTCCTCTCAATCAAACATTTGATCACATCACAATGGCCTATGGAATTCGCAATGTACAACATCCACAAAAATGCTTTAACGAGGCTTTTCGATTGCTAAAACCTGGTGGTTCTATTGCCCTTCTAGAGCTCACAAAACCCAAAAATCCCCTGCTTAGATTTTTTCACTGGATCTATTTACACACCTACTTGCCACTTATCGGCAACCTTATCACTAAAAACAAAGAAGCGTACAGCTACCTGTCTTCATCCATCCTAGCCTTTGATCTAGATAGAATCAAAGTAGCACTCACACATACAGGTTTTAGCGAAATTAGCATAAAATCGCAAACTTTTGGACTTGCCACCATTATCATTGCTAAAAAATCTTTATCTCATTTACAGAACACACCTTAAATGCTCTGCATACGGTAGATTTTCAGTGCTATCAAGACTTCATGGCACAAAGTTTATTCACTTGACCATCCTTTTTCTGTTAAAAGTTCTGGATGCTCTCTAATAGGTTTCTTCACTCTTTCTTCGAATAATTCTAAAAATCTATCCCTGTCACCTCTTGCTTCCAAAGATGCTTTTATTATCTCTTCTAAAACAAATCTAGGGTAGGCTTCAAGGGGTGATATTTCTAAATGTTTCCTGTAACCGTAAAGGTCAAAAGGAAGTTTATTTCTGAAGGGAAAATAGAACAGAACAATCGGAGGAAACATCGAGAAAAAAAATAAACTTGTCGCTCGGAAAATATAAGAATTTTTCCAATATACTATAGCAAACTTTCGCCATCGTTTCATACAAGTCCATAGCCATATACCCAAAATTCCCGATGCGATGCTCATAGCAAAAAGGACAAGAGCTTCGAAAAACCTTCCAGAAATACCCTCATAAATGACATAGACAATTCCCATGATGATAATGCTTAAAGAAAACATAAAGAGCATAAACATACTAAGAAAAGACACACTACAAAGAAGGTAAAAGGCAAAGTCAAGAATAATTTCTCGAAACTCTTTTAGAAAATAAGATTTAAACTTGTTTTGTATTTTCATGATATTTTGTAAGCGTATTTTATCAAATTCACATTTTTAATCAACCAAAGGTACTTTAGAAAAGACAATTCCTGTACATTTTGCTTTTTGTAGTTTTTTCTTAATGTCTTCTGTAATGACAAGAGCTAATCGAGATTTTGGATAATTAAAAATCTTATGTTTTCCTTCAATCTTCTTTCTAGAAAATACCGGTTTTATAACTCTGGATTTATCTTTTTGCAAAATGCATCGATCCCAATCGACTGTGTCATAAAACTTAGGAAAGTGCTGAATATAATACTCTCGTTCTTCTCCTTGTTCACTTTTTACAAACGCCCTCAACCATTGCATTTCATCTTCGGAACCTTTGTTTTCATCTAAAATAGTTTTCATCTTCACAGAACACATTTTAAATACAGGACTATTTCCTTGATAATCTGCAAAATCGCCTTCCTCTAAATTGAAGTACAACGGTTCCCAATTTTTTACGGATCCTGCACGCGGTAGATCTTCAACACTATCAAGACCCCCTGGAGGTCTAGCAGTACCATAATTATCTTGAATTGGAAAATGAATACGAAAAAGTTTATCCATCTGGCCATCCTTCTTTTGTTAAAAGTTTAGGGTTTTCCCTTATAGGTTTTTTCACATTTTCTTCAAATAATTCTAAAAACTTATTTACATCTCCTTCAGCTCTAATAGCTGCCTCCTCCATCTCTTCTAAAACAAATTCGTGATAAGCATGAGGATGTCTTCCCACATGCTCCATCATCTCTTTATTCCAGGAGTCTTCTAGATTTAAGCCAAATGGTTTGACGACTTTATTCATTTTTTCAGTAAACCTTGTCATATGCTTATTTGTTGCGAAGTGGTGGGTTTGATCAGGTTTTAATTTAAAAATTGGAATTGACTTTAATGTGACCCCATCAAGTTTCATAGAAGCTTCTATGGCTCGTTTGAGCCTTTTAATATTGTGCAATTTCTTTCCTATGCTATTTGCGGCTTTGACGGTTCTAAGTGCTGCAGATACTTTGGTGATGAATTTAAAAGTCAAAATATTAATAGCCAATCTAGTGATTTCTTTGGTTGTCATAAAACCAATAGTTTGAGCAACTTCTTTTGATGAGAGCATCTCCCATTCGGTTGAGAGTTTTCTATATTCTGGAGAATAATCTTGTGCAATTTCTTGCCAAGAATGCGTATTCCAATATTCTCGAATATCCTTTCCCATCCGCCAGCCAGATTGGAGCGTATCAATAGGTTGAAAGATCAAAGATCCAACAGCATAAACAATATCCTTGACACTGAGGATGAGTTCAATGCTCTCTTCCTTAATACCTACAACAACACCCAACAAAGCTCCATTGATACTTCCAGAAACCCTACCAACACCTGTTGCTTCCAAGATAATAGGAGAATCTACAAAAGAAATTTCAGGAGGATTTGCTTCGAGATCGGCTAGAACTTTTTGAAGAATAGCTTCTTTATCTTCAGGATTTTGTTCAATTGATTTAGAAAGGGTGTTAATCGTATTTTGAAAGGCACTAGGCTGAGAAATAGATCCACACTGAGAACATAAAAAGAGTTTGTCTAGGTGTTCTTTTCCATAGGTCATAATAAGATCAATGCCTTTTATAGCATTGGAAAAATCGCCTTTTTGAAAGAGCAGAAGGCTTCTTTCCCATAGTAAAGAAAGATCATCCGAATTAGTCACACTTTTAACAACACCATTTTTTGCTCTTTCTTTAGCCTCTAGATATTCATTTCGAGCAATGTCTACAGCTTCTTCATCTTCCTCATCGGGCTTGTAACAATAGTTATACCTTTCAATGGCTTTTTCATATTTTACTTTGGCATCATCAACGATTTCCCAGTAGAGAAAATTTTCAAAAAAGCTGTCATATGCTTTGATGAAAATACTCCCAAGTTGTTCGTCAAACGCTTCTAAAAATTGCAAAGTTTGAGGTCCTTTTTCAAAAATAAAGTTTTTGGACCATTCAACATTTTTACATTGGTCATTTTCTAATAAACTTTTTTCATAAAGCATTCTATGTTTTATAGAATCATGGAGTAAGCAGATAAGAGCATGGTAAACACTGTATTTCATTTGCTTTTTCATGTTGAAGTAAGTATCGGCCGCTTTTTCTGGTATTTCAAATCGATAATCTCCACAATCAACCGTCCAAGTTTCATCTATCTCATCTTCATCACCTCCAGAAATTACGTCCCACAAATCATCTCTTAAACCTGGAATACTTTCTAAAAAATCCTCTAGAAAATCTCTTTGACTAATAAATGAGCTTAGTTCCATCAGACCTTTGTGTATCATTTCCATTCCATCTTTACATGTCCAATAACTACACTTTTCTCTAACTTCAAAAGGATTTTGTTCATAACGATTTAAAAGGCGTGAAAGAGATTTTGAAGGTTTATAATATGAAGAGTTTGTACGTTCGTTCTTTAAAAAGCATGCTTGGCAAATCTCTTGAATGGTATTGTCTGTATTTTTTGCAACATTTTCATCTGTTTGCAAATCATAATAAGTTAAAGGCGATAAAGAAGATGATTGAATTTCCTGACTCATAGCTCCAAAAGACAATATTGAGGTCCATTCTATAAAAAGGAAAAAAGATCTTCAAGAAGTACTTTCGATAATTAACTGACCTTACGCGATAAATCCAGTTTATAGAAAGGCTGCAAGGAACGATCTACATCGTATTATTCTTCGTCCAACTCTCATAGAGTTGAACTTCTGAGTAATACTTGTATCTCTTACCCTTAGCTCTTCCTCTAAACTGGATTTAGTGCGTAACATCAGTAATCAAAAATCTTGAGGTTGCCCCTGCAATTAAATTTCAAGAGATGGTACAGTAAGAATCATGAAGTTTTTGTGCTTAAGTGTGCTTATATTTTTGGTCTCATGCGTGTCCAAACAAGCGCTGCAAATGCCAGATCCCATTGAGCACGTTGCCATTGAAAATCAAACAGACTCTCACCGCATCTTTTTTTGTGCAAAAACACATGAATTTAAAAAAGCTTTGGATGTCTACTCAGAAAGTTATACCGAGCATAATCCCCATCTTCTCATTCGTCTTGCAAAAAGCTTACTTGAAGAGGGCCTGCACCATGATGATGTCAATATTCAACTACTTTCCGTTTTTGCCGCGCAAATTGCAGGTTTTGAAAAAGCAGCTTCTCTTTTACAAAAAGCTCTCTTAAGTTCCTTTCCTCAGGTGCAACTAGCAGCTTTGCATGCCTTAGGTAGTTTTGATTCAGAAGAAGCCATCGAGACGATCAAAAAAGCCTTTCTTTCCAACTATTTTCTTGTGCGCATTGAAGCATGCTACATCTTAGCACAAAAAAAACGCTTAGAATCTCTCGAACAAATTGAATCTCTTTTTCATAAATCTCCCAAAGAACTCAAGCCCTATTTTTGTAAACTTTTTGCTTTTTTAGGCACTCAGTCATCCCTTAAATATCTAAAAAGTGCTCTCGTATCTAACAAAACCCCTATGCGCCTGCAAGCGATTTTACAATCTGCGCTCTTTGAGAGAAGAGAAATGATCCCTTTTATTAAACAAATTCTCACCCACCCCAATTTCAAAGAACAAGAATGCGCCATTTTTGCTCTTTCCTACTTAAAGGATGAGGGCGCAATTAACACCTTTAAATCGCTTTTACACTCCCCTTTTGAAAATGTTCGACTCGCTGCAAGTTTTGCACTGTACCAATTGGGAATAGAAGCAACATCCCCCATCTTCCATCTTGCCAAACAAGATAATACTTTTGCTCTTCAGTTACTTGGAAAAATAGAACATAGCAATGCGCTTCTTTTAGAAAAACTACACTCTAAGAATGTCCAAGTACGCTTTAATGCTTTTTTGGCCCTTTTAGAAAAAAAAGAAGTCGAGTGTTTAACATTTGTTAAACAATTTTTATTACAAGAAGAGTACAATTTTGGATTCTATCCTACCTTTTCTCCAGGAGGATCCATGCAATCGATCAATGTGTGCCAGGTGGATACAAAATTTTTACAAAATCCACAACTGCAAGAAGTTAGTTTTCAAACAAAGCTCTATATTTTAACAAAACTCTTTGAATACCCAGAAGAGGCTTTTTTACCTATTGCTAAAACGCTATTAAATTCGAATGAAACTTCTCTGATTCCTGTCGTGGTTGCTATGTTAGAAACCCTAAAGAGTGAAAAAGCAATCCAACTTCTCAAAAAACAGGCAACAAAGATTGGCGCTCCTTTTGTACGCATATACTGCGTCCTTGCCCTTTTTAAACTCAAAGAAAAAGGCCCCTATTTTGACACACTAAAAACATGGTTAGAAAAACATTTAATCCAAGATTTTATTCAATTAAAACCCCAAGAACAAACGCTGCCTTTTGAACAAAAATATGAACTTACTGTCGAAGAAACTTCACAGCTTTTGATTGAAGCAACACTCACCATTGCACAACATGACCAAAAAGGCGCTTTAGATCTATTGTTAAACGCTCTTGGAAAAACTAAAGAAGAAAACCGCTATGCTTTAGCAGGGTTATTGATGAAGGCACTCGAATAGATGAAAAAAATATACTTTTTTTGCTTCTTTGCCCTTTTGATTTTTGCAGATGATATCCGTGTGGATTTAAAAAATCCTACCTTTTCGCAAAAAACCATGCATACCGATGATGGAGGACTCATCCAATCCAACAATTTTTGGTTGCAAAGCCAAACAATAAAATATACACGTGATTTAGATCCGCAATCAGAAACCAATTTTGTTGAAGCTGAAGGAGATTTTCGACTCGATTATTTTGATCAAGTGTTCATTGGAGATCGTTTAGAATATGATTTTATTCAAAAACGCGGCATCATTCACAATGGAAAAACGCAAAGCGGCTTTTTCTATATTTCTGGAAGTCGCATTATTTTAGAACCTGATGGAACGTACACTATTGAAAATGCTATTCTTACCACATGTGAAAATCGGCAAAGTGAATGGCGATTGCGTGCACACAGACTGACCATCGAAAATAAACAGTTTATCACCGCTAAAGATGTCTCTTTTCGCGTGGTCAAAGTCCCTGTTTTTTGGCTTCCTCGTCTCAAAGCCACTCTTAATTCTTTGCGCTATTCTCCCATCGAACTTGAGCTTGGAATCAAAGAAAAGGGAGGCCCACGCTTAACTGCCAAATATCTTGTCTATGCGTGGGAATATTCACGTACCTATTTGCGTCTCGATTACCGCCTAAAAGCTGGATTTGGAGCGGGCATTGAGTCCTTTTACAAAAATCCGCATAACAACACCAAATTTATGGCACGTAATTATGTGGCAAGGGACGTACGCATCGAAGATCCGGAAAGACAAACACGTTATCGTATCGAAGGGGTTTTTAATCACACCTCTCAAGACCTCAAACACACATTAGATTTTTCTTATGACAAAGTCTCGGATATTGAAATGCCAAGTGACTACCCAACAGAAGCATTTAATGAACAAAACCCCAAACCCACTCAACTTTTAGCCACAAATAGACAAAAGATGGGCCTTGTTGCTCTTTTTTCAAATGTACGTGTCAACTCCTTCCAAACTCTCAAACAAGAGCTTCCAACCTTTTTAATCAAGCCCTACCCTATCCAGCTTTTTGAAAAAGGCCCTATTTTCACAATGCCTATCCAACTTTCCTATTTAAAATATCGATATGCCAAAGAATGGCAACCTATCTTGCCCTCTTTTTCTTCTGCTAGATTTTTTTTAAATCCCGAACTTACGCATTCCTTCAATCTATCTGTCTTTCGCATCTCTCCTAAAATCGGTGCTGTTGTTTTAGGGTATTCTGATTCTTTTCGCAATAAAGAACAGTTCTATGCTCTAGGAATGCTTAGCGCTCAAGTGGACATTCCTTTTTACAAATTATTTAACCACTATTTACACCAAATGGAACCTTATGCAAAAGTCACACAATTTACACGCAGTACGACATCTTTAGAAGATCACTACGTCTTTGATCTTAAAGATGGCTACACTGAGATGGGACTCTGTACAATTGGTATCCGTAACACCTTCTTTCGTCCGATGCACACTTTGAGTTTTAACCTATTTACCAACACTTTTTGGAATGCTAAAGCTTTTTCCAAAGCCTTTCCTTTAATTGGACTTGCTATGCACTGGCAACTGCCCAAACTGCACCTAGAATCTGAAATTTTATACAATTTAGAACACAACAGTCTTAATCATTTTATCTTCCATACCAAATGGACAGTTGGCAAAAACTTGGCCATGATTGTAGAATTTCGTCATCGCGGTCAATATGATTTTAAAAAAGTGGATAAAAGCCGCTATTTTCTAGAAGCGGCGCGCTCGTTAAACAACCTGATCGATTCAGGATTGAGCGATGCTAATGATACGATTTTAACCAATATCTACTACCGCTTTTCACCTTTATGGACCCTAAAATTTGAATCTAGACATGGCTTTGGGCGTATACAAAGCCCCAGATTTAATGATTTTAGAATTGAACTTGAACGCTTCTTATCATGTAATCTAAAACTGAAATTCACCGTACAACACACGCACGCAGTGAATTTTAAAGCAATGGCCTCATTGACTTTAGATAAAAAGCCGATGAGGCCAAAATTCCGTCTAAAAGACTTCAGACCTTCTTTTTAGCTTACTACCATCCAAGCCAGTAAAGAGGACTCCACTTGCTCCGTTGTGTAGTAGGAGCAGGAGCAGGAGCACTAGAATCCAAACTTTCTGTTGAAGCTGTTGCTAAAGCCTCTGCTTCTTCTTTACGTTTTTGACGAGTTGTTTGAGGATCAAATCCCAAAAATCCACCTACAGTGTCTGAGCCACTTTGTAAACTTTCTTTGACAGATTCAATACGCTCTTTACCTGGAGTAACAGCTCCTAGTACCTTTCCTAGTCTTTCATTCACAGGAGCTAGAATGCCAGGCCCAGAATCCTTAACTGAACTGCTTGTATCTTTAGGAGCTGGAGTTCCTAATGGAACACCATGAGAAGTTCCTCCTTTACCCAAAGGTGTTGAGGGTACAACTGGTGGGGATGTTCTTCTTGCTGATGTTGGTGAACTTGGTGGTGAACTTGGTGGTAAATTTGCTGGTGAATTTGCTGATGTTGACATAATATTTTCTCCTTGTTACGGGTTTATTTTTTGTACGAATACTTATCTACACATTTTTCAAATAAACATCTCCATATTAAAAAAGAGAAGTATTTCGTGTAAATCTTTTTTTTAAAAAAAATGCATTTTTTAACTGATGTTTTTAGGATGCGTTGTGTGTTTTATAGAGGATCTTGAGTTTGCGCAAAAGAGGCTCGAGCTCTTTTTTACGCTTTTTTGACACACGATCGATGAACAAAACTCCATTTAAGTGATCATTTTCATGCATCACTTGCCTTGCTGAATAGCCTGTGAGTTCTTGTTTGAAGCTTTTTCCTTCCATATCCATCGCCTCTATGGTGACGCTATTGGGTCTTTCAACCGATTCGTACACTTCTGGAAAAGACATGCACCCTTCTCGATCGATGTTGGTCCCTTTGGATGGATGGCTTAATTTTGGATTAACAAATAGCGTAGGCTCTTGTAAAATCACCTCGCCTTTTTCATCTCTTGTAAAATAACGTACAATAAAAATACGATAGTTGATGTCAAGTTGAATCGCTGCAAGCCCGATGCTACTTTTGTGAAAATGCACCGTATCGAGCATGTCTTGACAAATCTGCTTAATTTCGGGGGTGATTTTTTCTACAGCATGGGATTTTTTTCTAAGACATGGATGACCATAATAGTAGATTTTACGCTTCATTTTGCTCTGCAGATTTTTCTATCTGTGTTTGATTAAGCGTTGTTTGCTTATGTCCAATTTGAGCTGTCCAAAACGATAGGATCACACAAAGGAACATAAAGACAAATGCCATGGAAGCTGTAATTTTTTTCAAAATTTGCGCCGTTTGAATTCCAAACACAGAATCTTGAGAATCGGCACCAAAAGTGGCTCCCAAACCAAGATTTTTTCCCTCTTGCAACATAATGATTAAAATCAACAGAGCCGCAAGAACCAAAAAAATTGTTAAAATAGTGTAATAAAAAATCATTTATATTCTTTTGTTACCATGTTAAAAAAAGCGTCAAATTTGACAGAAGCCCCTCCCACCAAAGCCCCATCGACATCGGGGTATTTTAGGAAGTCTCTTATGTTGTCATCATTGACAGAACCACCATACAAAATGGGGATTTGATTTGCAATGTCTTTTGTCCAAAAAGTGGCGAGCATTGAACGAATCTCTTCATGGATATGTTCGACCTCTAAAGGGTCTGCTGCCCGGCCTGTTCCAATGGCCCAAATCGGCTCGTAGGCAATCATTAAAGAACGCGCCAGGGCATTTTCCACTTCGTTAAATGCTTTTTTTAATTGATTAGAGACAACTTCGATTGTTTTGCCGCTATTCTTCTCCCCCAAAGACTCCCCTACACATACTAAGGGCTTGAGTTGAGAAAAGAGCGCAGAATGGATTTTTTTACACACAATCTCATCGGTTTCAAAAAAATATTTTCTTCTTTCGCTATGCCCTAAAATGACAAAGTCACATCCCGCTTCCCTGCACATTTGCGAAGAGATTTCACCGGTAAATGCTCCACTTTGATTTTCATGAATATTTTGAGCGCCTAGTAAAAAATTTTGATTGCTTAGGATATTGAGTGCTTGAATCGATGTAAAAGGAGGAGCAATACCCACGTGGGTTTTTACTTTTGTCCACCCATTGAGGAGTTTTTCCACAAACTCCATGGACGAGGTGATGGTGTGGTGCATTTTCCAATTTGCAACAATTAAAGGTTTTTCTCTCATTATTCTTTCACTTTTTTTGATAAAAGTATAAAATTACCTTAAAATTCTTTTTTAAAGATGTCAATACTTACGCAAAAATCTTCTGTTCTTTCGGTCTCCAATCTCACCCACAAAATCAAACGCCAACTCAACTCCGAATTTGGCTCTGTGAGCGTCCAGGGAGAAATCAGTTCTATCAAAAAGCATACATCAGGACATGTTTATTTTTCCATCAAGGATTCTATGGCGCAGCTCAATTGCGTGTTATTTCGCAGCAATATCAAAAGTGCACACTTACCCAAAGAAGGAGATCTTGTGATCTGCCATGGAGAAATTGATGTCTACTTACCAAGGGGTTCTTACCAGTTACTGGTAAAAAAAATCGAGATGACAGGGCTAGGAGAGCTTCTTGTCCAATTAGAACAGCTCAAGCAAGAACTCAAAGCTTTGGGATGGTTTGATAAAGAAAACAAAAAACCCCTCCCCAAATTTCCCAAAAGAATTGGTATCATCACTAGTCCCACAGGAGCTGTTATTCAAGATATCATTCATGTATTAAAAAGACGCTCCAGGGCGTTTCATCTCATTATCCATCCTGTCCATGTCCAAGGTGACATGGCAGCAAAAGAAGTCACAAATGCCATTTATGATTTTAATCAATTGCAAAATGTGGATGTGATCATCATCGCAAGAGGCGGTGGCAGTATTGAAGATCTTTTCGCTTTTAATGAAAAAATATTGGCCAAAGCCGTGTTTGATAGCCACATTCCCATTATTTCTTCCATTGGACACGAAACAGATTATACGATTTGTGATCTTGTTGCGGATATCAGAGCTCCTACTCCTTCAGCTGCTGCAGAAATTGTGATGCAAGAATCGGCAAATTTGGAGCATTTTCTTTTAGATACGCAAAAACAACTCAAGATGCTCATTGATTGGAATATACAAAAGCACAAAGAGCGCTTGCAAAGATTTCAATTACATCCCCTCTTTTGCACAGCGCATCTCTTAAATCCCTATTTCCAGCGTTTTGATGAAATGACGCAAAATATCCAGTCTCGTATTTCGCAATTTTGCAAGCAGAAACAACAACAACTTGATGTAAAAAAAATTGTGCTCTCTAGTCTCAATCCTGCTGTAAAAATTAGACACCTAAAAGAGCTGCATAAAAAGCTACAAAAACAGTATCTTCATCTTCTCCAACAAAAAAAACAGCACCTTATCCAAGCTGAGAAGAGCTGCACTCAGTACAAAGAAAAATATATTTTAGCCATTTTTTACTATCTCAAACAAAAACGGTTGAGTTTGAAAAAGCTTACAAGTCATTTACAAAGCTTGGATCCAAAAAACCTCATGAAAAAAGGCTATGCTATTTTAAAAGACTCCAATCAAAAAGTTGTCTCTAAGCTAAAAGACGTTGACATCAACTCAACACTTTTTGTCCACGTGCAGGATGGCGCATTAAAAACACAGGTTTTAGAAAAAATTAAGGACTGATATTATGTAGTAAATTCCGTTTAGAGGAGGAGCGAAAGGGACAAAATACAAGGGATATCTGACAAACACAACTCCTTAGAGTTGTGTGAGGAGGAAGATGCAGTAGATTGTTCCTTGCAGCCCTCGTATAAACGGAAGGTAGTGCATAACGTCAGCCAAGGAGCAGATATGACAAAAAAACAAAAATTTGAAGAGGCTTTTCAACGCCTAGAAGATATTTTACAACACATGAACTCAACAAGCATTGAATTAGAAGAAGCTTTAAACTTGTACCAAGAAGCTGACGAATTGATTGATCATTGTGCACAAAAACTGAAAAATGCAGAACAAAAAATTGAGATTTTGATCAAAAAACAGACCCAAGAAAATACCTCTTTTGAAACTAAAGAATTTGATAAAACCGATGTCTAATATTTTTATTTTTAGCAATTTTACAAAACCTCAAACGGCCAAGGTCACTTCTCAAGTGATCCAGTTCTTAAATGAGCATCAAATGTATGTCTTTGTAGAAGATAAATATGCAGATACTAAAACCAAAAAGCTTTCCACAATCCCACCCGAAGATATCGATTATTGTATTTCTATTGGTGGCGATGGTACCATTTTAGAATTTTTACATACGTTTTCGAAAATTAAAGCGCCTCTTTTAGGTATCAATTTAGGAAAACTTGGATTTTTGGCAGATGTCAGGCTCGATGAGCTTATCCCAAGCCTAAAGGCTTTTGTCAATCAAGAGTTTAATATAGAAGAGCGCCTCATGTTAGAATATAACAACCTCTTTGCTCTCAATGATATCGTCATTCATCGCGCTTCCAATCCAGCCCTTATTGAGCTTAACATCCATGTTGATGGAAATTATTTTAACACATTTAGAGCTGATGGAATCATTATTGCAACACCGACAGGCTCTACAGCCTATTCTTTGTCTGCAGGTGGGCCCATCATCACACCTTCGATCAAAGCTCTTTGTTTAACGACTATCTGCCCACATGCGATCTCTAATCGCCCCATTGTCTTTTTACCAGAAAAAGAACTTGTCGTAGAATATATCAGCCCCTACAAACCTGTGGAAGTCACGATCGATGGGATTACTCAATTCCATCTAAAAACGAAAGAATCTCTGACTATTCACATTGCAAAACGCACCTTCAAACTTCTCAATTTACAAAAAATCGATACCTTTGCAACGCTCCGCAATAAATTGAATTGGTCAGGTAAATTCTAACTGATGTTATGCAGTAAATTCTATTTAGAAGAGGTGCGAAAAGGACAAGATACAAGCATTGCAACGAAGTTCAACTTCCATGAGAGTTGAATAACTGATATTACGCAATAAATCTGATTTAGGGGGAGAGCGAAGGGAATGAGATACAAATATTGCTAAGAAGTTCAACTCCATGAGAGTTGGACAAGGAGCAATATGAAGTAGATTGTTCCTTGCAGCCTCCCCATGAGTTGGAGTTAGTGTGTAACGTCAGTGAATCAGTGAGTTAGAAAATTCCTAAAACCTTTTCGCGTTTTTCAATAGACGCATTTTTTGTCAATTCAGAAAAAAGAAGGCCTCCTTTTTCTAGCAGCTCTACCTCGTTTTCAATAAACTGAATAAACGCTTTGTCGAGTGATACGTCTTTTAAAAGCTCTCTAATTATTCCTATTTTCTTTTCTGCCACCTCTAAATAAAACACTGTTTTCGTATTTTCACTCTTGTAAAAAGCGTGGTACAAAAGTGCGCTTTTCAAATAGACAATAATTTTTTCTTGAGGTGTTTTTGCATCAAATCCCTCTTCATTAATTCTTGAAAACCAAAGAGTATAATCGATATCTTTCTTTGCAAGTTCATCCTTTAACCCTTGTATGGCTTCTTTTAGTGGCAATTTCGGCTTTTCTTCGATGGGTTTCTCCTCAATTGGCTGCTCTTCTACTACCGGTTGTTCCTCCACTGATGGCTCTTCTACAGGTTGTTCTTCTACTACCGGTTGTTCCTCTACTGATGGCTCTTCTACAGGTTGTTCTTCTACTACCGGCTGTTCCTCCACTGATGGCTCTTCTATAGGTTGTTCTTCTACTACCGGCTGTTCCTCCACTGATGGCTCTTCTATAGGTTGTTCTTCTACTACCGGCTGTTCCTCTGTTTTGAAATCATAAGCTGCTTTGCGGATTTCTTCTTCTGAAATTTTCAAATGATTAAGAATGCGTTTTCGATCCTCATCTTCAAGAGGATCTTCTGCTAATTCTTTTATACGTTCTTCTGTATCTTCCTCGTTATTAAAAATTCTTTCTTCCAATGGGAAGCGTTCTTTTTCTATAGCATTGAGTTTTCTAAGTTCAAAAAGAATCTGATCTACTTTCAACTTACTTGTTATAGGAGAATTGACAAGTGTCTGTTTGATATCTAATAGATTCTCAACGGTGTTAAATAACACATAAGAAGCTTCTTTTGTGGTAACACGTGCAAATGCGCACAATCCATTATTTTCCACAAGCTTTGAAAAATCCTCTATAAGATAATTTCTTTGTATGGCGGGCATGCGCTCAATTTCTTCTAATTTTTTTTCACCAAGCGCAATGCTCGCTTGATCCATTTGAGTTAACAAGGAGTAAAGAATGACATTTAAGGCCTTTTCACCTTTAACAAGCTTAGCATAAAAATTTAACGCTTTACCTTTTAATATTTTATTTCCAAAGTGTCGAGCTTCATCAAAGGCACGTTGACAGGATTCTTTTGCTTCATCAGCACGATTATGTTTTACATAGTAAGCGGCATTTTCAAGGGCTTTTTCAAAACGCGTTAAATTTTGTTCTGGAATTACTATTTCTGAATTTTCACTAACGGCTGTAGTCATTTAAAATCTCCTTATTTTTTTGTATTTTTTATGAA
>SDBV01000287.1_pt1 | contig 70247 bp, 103 predicted proteins | sample 2277081 | NCBI WGS metagenome assembly SDBV01 (sample SAMN10402039, study PRJNA504765) | marine sediment metagenome | isolation source: marine sediment core GS10_PC15, 223 cmbsf | place: Arctic Ocean: Southern Knipovich Ridge | collected 2010
CAAAAAGCGGGCGTGGCTGCGCTGGGATCGGGCAGCGGATGAATCACAACCAAAACGCCAGGACGGTCATCATACAGTTTCGAAATGCTTCCCGTACAGACCTGTCCGTCATCTTCCCAGATCACATGCGTCAGAGAGTCGAACACTGCGCGGGCAAGTTTTTCGCGATCGTAGCGTTTGATGAAATGCCAATACGGTGCGTTCTCCTTTAACTCATCCGAGTGTTTCCCGGTGCGGTAGTGGCTTTTGGGACGGGGCAAGTAAAAGACCGCGTCGACCAGGAGAGGCCCTTTCAGGAGTGTCTCCTCCCCAAACGCCTCGCGCCCGGCATCAGCGACCATCGACCTCCAGGACTTCAGCGCCTCGGCAGACTTTGGCGTGCTGCCATCCCGTAGCCCAACGCCCGTTGAGCCATCTTTTCGCTGAATCGGGAAGCCGGTCTTGCTGCCTTGTGTGCGTGGGTGTCCGTAGACGCGAAAAGTGATTGGGCTGGCTGGTTTGGCGTCAGTCACTGGACGGAAGTCTCTTCACGCGGCATAAAACAAAATGGGCCACTGGTGATCTGAAACGGCACGTTCCTAAGCCCCAAAGCTGCAAGGCGGCAATTTATGCAATTGAAACACAGCAGGCTCCCGTCGTCTCTAGTCGGGCTGATTCGTCTCCAAACAACGTCGGGCACGATAATGTCAGCCCATGGCTGTGAACCGTACACAAGCCCGCAATCGTAACAGGCCGGTCTGGCATGATTGCTCTCCACCTCGGGAAGTTCTTTCAGACGCCACAACTCATCGGGGATGTCCCCCTGCTGACCGGGCTTGAGTGCGCTGCCCTGTTTGACAAACACGCGAACGCCAGCCGCCGTGCATTGGTCAGCGATGTTGCGAACCCACTCCCACTGGAACGGTCGGCGGTTTTTGCCGGATTCTGCGCCCACGACGACCCAATCGATGCCATCAAGCGGCAGACAAGGCATCGCTTCCAACAGCGGTTCCAGCGACAACCACAGCACAGGTGCGAGGTCTCGGCATTTTCGCAGTTCGTCGACTCGTTTGAGCTGTTCGTTGTTCTCGACCGACGTGCCGAGATGGACGTTCAAACGGCGATATGCCGCAACGAAATCATCGTCCGCAGCCAATTCGTCTATCTGGTCCGGCCTTACGTATCTTTCAATCCACCACCGCCGGATATTCTCCGGTCGCTTAGTCAGCAGAAGATAGTCATTCAACGGCGTCTGGTCGATCACACTGAACATGTCGCGGCGCAGGTCGGACATCAACACGACGTCAGTGATTTCGTGGCAGCAGTGCGATGGCATATAGGCTGTGAGTCCACGACACTGGCAACACCGCCGGAGCACGCCGCCGGCATGGTGCAAAATGACGCCGTACCAATCTTCCGCCCAGTCCATAAGCGAGCCAATAAACACGCGGGGACGCTTTCCTTCAAGTTCCGCCTTGCGGTTCCACGCAAACGGCTTCAGCCAGTACGCTGGCGACGTCTTGACGCGGGTGCCGTTCGGTCCCCATTTGATGCCGTGCAGCTTGACGGACAGGTCGACTTCGGCGTAGCAGAATTTGCAACCATCGGAAACCTTTTGGCATCCTCGCCAAGCATTGAAACGTATGATGCGTCCAGCTAATTGAACTATTTTCCACCTGCGCACCCCTCCTTTCTTTTTCTGCGGTACTCTCGCCACCACGCAGCGTCACGCCGCTTTCGATCGTAATTACGAAAGCATTGACGGCATTGCCGAGTACCATTGGTTTTGATTATGGTGTTCTCAGACGTAAATTCGTGTCCGTGAATACAATGGGTTTGTTGTTTTTTGACGCTGTCGCGATTCATGTGACACTGTTTGCACACGACTTCCGGGAATCCTTCTGGGTGTCTCCCTGCTATGTTCTCGGCCTTTAGCCGCTCGACCTCGGCTTTTACTGCCTTGCAAATAGCAACCACATTGTGCCGCTGCTGGTAAGAGACAACATCCCCGATGCCCCGAATCCAGTCGCCACAACGAAGCTCATCGGAACTCTGGATAAGTTCGCCGATGGAGTTCCAGGCTCTTCTCGCTGTTTCAGCCATCATGTGTACCTTTCAGTGACAACACTGACAAAACCATACTCGTCGCCACGATTAAAAAGAGGCACGCCCGCCGCGTAACGCACCTGCATGACCGCCAACTTGGCTGACGACCCGCGACGAGCGGTCGTCGCCTGGGTCGCGTCGATTCCAAACCAACCCGTTCCGTCACAGACATCGCAGACCTCAGAGTAGGCAAACTTGGAGCCCCCGCCAACCTGACCGCTACCTGTGCATTCCGCGCAGATAAAACCGAGGCGGCACGATGACCCGTTTCGCTGCCAGACCACAATTGCACCTCTGGACGCTTGCATGCTATTCGCCATCATTTAGCCCTTTCAGCCAAAGTGTGCAAAGGGCACATCGTACACTAATCGTGACGGGCTGTCATCCGTGTTCCTTGAAAACCTGAAGATTCCGGTAAATTCGAGATCGGCTTGACCGAGGGGCTCGCGTCGGCTATGGTCGGCGTTCCCTTGGTGGAGCCTAGAAAAGCACTTGCTCGCGACAAAAAAACAAAACCGCCCCGTGGCGCGATGTCCGGCGAAAGCCGGCAGGTATTGCAAGTGCCTGCTCTAGCATCGTGCTGCTGGGTGGTTTTTGTTTCCAGAAAGTCTGCGAATGCCTGAGTACCCGAAACGGAGTCCATACTTTGCGCATCGCACCTTCAGGTTGATGCTGAAAGTTTGTGCAGCTCAAGAAATTGGGCCCGCGGCCGTATTGCTCGTTGGGGTGATCCTGCACACCGAAGACGCGAAATGGTATCGATCTGGCGTAACGTACTACAACGATCAACTCATGTCGGTTCTCGGTTTCGATAGTTGGGGGCAACTTGATCGGGCTCGCGCAAAAGCTATTAAAGCTGGCTGGCTGCACTACGAACGTGGCAGCAAATCGCGTGCGGGAGTTTACTGGGGGCTGATTCCGGAGTGTTACGAAAACATGGACGACCTCCCAATTGACGAAGGCGACACTCCCGGAAACATAAAGGGTAAACAAGGGATCATAACCAAAAGTGAAGGTGAACAGGGGATCATAACCACTAGTGACGATTCATCCGTGATTCATCCGGGATTAAAACGTGACCTTTCTACCCTTACCCTAAACCTAACCCAAGAAGAAGAAGAACCCCCCCCTCCCCCCCAACTGAAGTTTTGTCCAGAAGACTACCCAATTCCTGCGACACTGCGCAATCCTGACTTTGAAGCCGCTTGGGTCCGCTGGTGCTCCTACCGGCGCAACACTCGCAGAAACTCAGTCTCAAAGGATGCCTGCCAGTTGCAGATGCCACAGCTCGAGCGCGTGGGATCGACCGCGGCGATCGAGGCAATCGACAGAGCCATCGCGAACGACTACACGGGATTGTTTCCCAGGGCGAACAACACGCCCCGAGGTAAGACGCTGCAGACGGGGACCGAAGAGTGGCTGCGGAGGAAACAGGACCGACCCCGAACCTGACTCGGAGACTTGACTGATGGGAAATGAGAATTCAGGACGACGACGAAAACTGTGGGTGGCGCGAGAAGGTCATGGTGCCGTCTACGGGATTTTTCAGGGAAAGCCGATCTATCGCCACGGTGTAAATTACTGCACAAGAGACGGGAGCCTTCAAGTCGCGAGATGTTATGCCGAGGATTTCGAGCCTATAACGGGCGTTAGGCTGGAACCGGGCGAGTGCCGAGCGATCAAATCGATCGAGATCACACTGGAGAAACCGAAGGGGACCAAGTGACCGACATTCTCGACGATGCACGAAAGCACCTGGATGCTTTAGATCACCAGACGATGCTGAACGATCCTGCGCTGGGACACCAAACCAGGGGAATTCTACGGCGGGCGGTTGAGGAGATCGAACGGCTGCAGAGCGGGTTGCGCTTAATTAGTCATCGAGCGGATGCGACCGCGGAAGACGCCTCGGTACGTCTGCTACAGCGACAAATCAGCACGCTGGGGGTAATGGCGCAGCAACTCTTAGTCGCTGAGGACGCAACCGGGGCAGTAGGGAGGTTTGACCCGAATGACTGAGACTGAATTCGCCGGAGCAATCGAAGTCCTCCAGGTGGGCAAAGGTAAAGTCCTGAGCCCCCGAGAGATCGAGGTCTGGTACAAGTTTCTTGCCGACGTGCCGCTGGAAGCCCTACAAGGGGGCATAGCGAGGTTTGTCTGTGAAGGCGATGATTTCCCCTCGATCGCCAAGATCAGGCGTCTGGCGATGTCCTACGTCCACGGAGAGTGCCTCTCGTGGGGTGAGGCTTACGAGAACCTGGTCGCGGCTTCCCGCCGCTGGGGATTTGCGGAATCGCCTCTCGCACGTGGATCTCTTGATTCACTGACCTGGTTGACAGTTCAATCACTGGGAGGTTGGCAAGTCGTCTGTGATGTAACTACTGACCTGCGCAGCACTTTCCGCGCACAGTTCAGAAATGTTTACCAGGAGTTGGCCGAACGGGCAGTCAGTCGCCGGAACCTGCCGGAAGCGTTGCGGCCGAGGATTACGAATTCCGATTACTCGGCACTCGGCGACAATCCGCGGCGGCTGCCGCGGATTGCCCTACGTGCCCAAGGGGATCGATTGAAAGGAAAAACATGAAAGTCTACGTGGCGACTTCCTGGAGAAACAAGTACCAGGCGGTCGTGGTTCATGCTTTACGATATGCAAATCACGTAGTTTACGACTTCCGGAACCCATCTCCTGGAGACCAGGGATTCCATTGGTCGGATATTGACCCGGCATGGGAGTCGTGGACGTCGCGGGAGTACCGGGAACATCTTGCACATCCATTGGCTCGATTGGGTTTTTGCCTCGATATGGACGCCCTGAAATGGTGCGAGGCGGTCGTGGCCGTACAGCCATTCGGGCGGTCGGCGTCACTCGAATTGGGTTGGGCATGCGGGGCCGGCAAGCTCACTCTGCTGCTGTTGTCCAAGGGCGAGCCTGAGTTGATGGTCAAAATGTGCGACCACATCTGCCTTGACCTGGACGAAGTTTTGGAGGCACTGCCGCCTGACCCCAAAGGGATCGATTGAAAGGAAGCGATCGTGGACAAATATGACAAAGCGATCGAGTGGTTGACGGATCGGGCCCGAAAAGTGATGCAGTCGGCCAACCGGGAGGCTCGACGTTTCAATCACGAATGGATCGGGACCGAGCACGTTTTGCTGGGCCTGATCAGGGAACGTTCAGGAGTGGCTGGTGCGGCACTCGAGAACCTCGGCGTGAAACGGAAAAAGGTTCGGCGTGAGATTGAGAAGATCGTGCAGCCGGGCACTGGCCTGATCACGATGGGTAAGTTGCCGCAAACCTCGGCTGTGAAGAAGCTTGTCGAGCTTGCGAGGGAAGAAGCCCGCGACCTGAACCACAACTACGTGGGCACGGAAGACTTGCTGCTGGGGCTGCTGCGGCTTTCCGAAAGTGTCGCCGGCGTAGTATTGGTGAGCTTGGGGTTCAAACTGGAAGACATCCGTAAGGAAGTCTTGATGCTGCTGGAAAAATACGAGACGGCTGAGGAACCTTCGGCCGAACCGGAAAGCGATCTCATTTCAATGAAATCGCTGGAGTATCGCGACCAACTGCTAGAGCTTTTCAGGGGACATCTCCGCCGGCTCGCTCTCAACCGGGCCGCAGCCTGTAACCGTTCCGTTGTCAGGAAGTGCGACGTCAAGGCGTGTGCAGAGGATGCCTTCAAGGCAACGATCGAAGAGATGGACCTTGACAGTAAGCCGGGGGTCGAGTAAAAGAGCTTTCGAGGCGACCCGGCACGGGTGACTGAAACTCCGGATCCTGACTCCGGCGCAATAAACGTTTCTGCCGGGTCGCTTTTACACAACTGTGTGACAGCTCTCGAACCTTCGCCGCAAGACTCCACCCAGCGGCATACAGCCATAGTTGGCAGTGAGGGACAGTGAGCAAATCTTCCAGCCATCGCCGGTATTTGATGCAATTGCCGCCAATCACGACCAGGCCCGGCAAGAAAATGACAACCGGGCTTTGCCGGGATTGTGGCCGCGCAACCGCCGGGATCAGACAGGAAGAGTGGAGACGGTCTCCCTGGCCTCGATGTACCGCCTGTGGCGGATTACTCGATAAACTACAAGGAAAAGCGAGAAGAGTAAGAACCAACCGCTAAGCGGCCGCTGAAAAAGCACGAACGCTGCTGGCAGCGACGGGCCGGCAGTGACCTACATATTACCGTATTGCGCTGGCGACGAGACGACGGCGTAGTCTCCCGAGATAAAGGGCGACACGCAGGAACCCGCTGGGCAATATCAACCCAAACCCGTCGTGAGGTGGCCCCCTGGAGGCCGGAAGCTTTGCAGCGACGTTAAACAAATTGCGGGGAGTACCTCTTTGGGACTCCTTGAGACTCCCTTCCCACCTGCCAGCGCCAGCGCCTCCCATCTCTATGTCTTGTGTAGCATGTAGACGCCTCTTCTTTCTGGGAAACGCTTCCCAATACCCACCCCAGCCATCCAGTACTACGTATCACTCGCCAATACTCACTAACACTTCAAATCAGGGAGTATCACGTAGGGAAACGTGGTTTTGGAAAAAATCCTGCTGTGCGCTTATACAGATAGGGGGACGGCGTTGGGGTCAGGGGGGCGGGTGATCTGAGAGGGTGGTGTCGACGCAACCACTGACAGCACAGGTAGTTGTGTCGGTACAACCGGTTACCCTCGGCGGTGTACACTACCCCTCGACGTAAGTCTATACTGCACAACGACTTACATCAATCCCATCACCTATACAACTATGGTAGTCTAGGGGGTTGCTGATCATAAGCTATTACATACCAACAGCTTACAGCATCGCTCTGTATAGGGCAGCTAACCTATACCGTATAGTCCGCATCAATGGCCTAATCACACTGTATTACGTAGTATCACATCAGACTGACCACGCTACTATGTAGTGTTGCTCCGCTTAAACCGCCCGTACATCAGCTTGAGCGCGTAAATCCACCACCATCTGACGTAATACTGCGCAATCGAGCATGATTGTTGCCGTTTGGTACGGTATTCTTACCTTAATAGGGTGTATGGCGCAATGTTGCGCTGAACGCCACACTACTCGCAAAGGGGACCAGAACAATGACGACTACAGTAGCATCAGCAGAATGGCAGTTCGTCGGGCAGAGCATCTATCGGCTCGCTCATTATTGGGTCAACCGATACGCGACCGCTGCTGGTTGCCAAGTCGATTCGGACTGGGCTGCGGACGCCGTTGCTTCGGCTTACGGGCGGTATGTTGGTTGGCGCGATTCGAACAACCCGGATGACGTACGGAAGACGGTTCACAGCTTTGTCAGATCAGGCGCGCGGGCTGCGGTCAACGGCGCAGCTCGATCCGCCGAGCGTAAGCCTGCCGAGACCAACAGGGGCCGTGAATTGTGGGGAGTTGCAGTCCCTGTCGACCAGACCGACGACATCGGTCGTCTGTTGAGAGTAATTGCCGGTTTGCCGGAGCACCTCGCCCGAACGGCTTGGGTAATCGCGCAGCATGACGGAGTGCCGACCGGCCGTGAATTGGCGGGAGAGCTTGGCTGTTGTCTCTGGACGGCGCAAGATCGGCTGCGGAAACTACGACGAGAACCAGCGCTCTGGAGCCTGTTGCTTGCCCATATCGCGGAAGTCGCAGCAGCCGGAATTTAGCCTATCGCCAGTCAAGCCGGCTGCAATTCGGATGCCGACCGATTTGTTTCGGTCGGCGTTTTTCGTTTCTCTCGCAAGGAGTTGAGACAATGGCCGAAGTCACCTATTCTGATCTGATGGCGCAGCACAAGGCAGGGAAGCTCAACGATGCGGAACTAGAGCGACTGTTGGGCAAACTGTTCGGCAGTAACGGCAGGTCAAGGCCGTTCTGCTGCGAGCCTGGAGGCGACTACAAAGGCGTCCCGATGCTCACGTTTTCCGGCGACTTCAAACCCTGTCGTAAGTCGGTGTCGTTCGTGCTGAGGATCCTGGAAAACCCTAAGATTGTCCGCGCAGCAATCGCGCGGTGTTGAATCAAGTTTCACTAGAGCCCTTCAATTGTTGAGGGGCTCTTTTTTTTGGTCTTAAACGGGAGAAACCAAATGCCGATCGACATGGACCGACTTTTGGAAGCCTGTGAATCAGGCGAGTACATCGGGTTTTGCCGTACTTGTGGTGCCGAGCGCGGCGAATGTGAGCCGGACGCTCGCCGGTATGAGTGCTACAGTTGCGGAGCATTTGAGGTTTTCGGCGCTGAGGAGCTGCTGATAATGCTCGCATGGTGACCCTCAGAGTTCCCATTAACCTGATCGGTCCACCCGATCAGGTTTTTTTGTGGGCAGACCGAAGCGAAGCAGATCATGAGTCCGGCAATCCAGGCGGCTGGGTCACCCAACGTCGCCACGTCAACGCTGCTGTGCGTTGCCGACCGATCTTGACCTTTGATACCTCTTGTCGATCAAACGTCGTCAGCGGGCAGCCGGACGGCTTATTTGGCGACTGTCATTTATTTCATACCTTTCCCCTATACGCCAGACCACCAACCAGCCTGTTCCAGGCTGCAATTGCACAGGCGATGCCGCGGCCTCTGCTTTTTGATTGCACAGGCGATGGATCAGGTTACGCGCCGAGATCGGCTGGAAAATCGGGCGCCAGTCAAGCCGGCTGCAACTGAAGCGGCAGCCGAAAACGAATTTTCGCAAGAGAAACTCAAGAGAAACTCAAGGGAAACTAACGATGCAACTCAAGTCGATCAAAACTGAGACACTACCAGACGACGACCCGGACCTTTCGTATCTGGGAGAGTATTCCGAGACTGCTGGACCAAACGCCATTGATCGCCAAGAACGCGGTGATCGCAGTCGTGGCACGTACCGCTACTTCAATCCCGCGATGTCCCCCAAAGACACCGGAAACCCCGATTCCGTGGAACAAGACTATCAGCGAATGGAGTCGTACAACCGTGGCGACTGGCAGGCGATCGGGATACGGGTAACGGCAGAAGTGGTCATAGGCGGAGTCTTGCAAACGATCACCTCAGCCGGACTCCGGGGCGTCGAGTCTGATTCAAGCGACAAGTACCTCGACGAGATTGCTGCCGAACAGCTCGACGAGTTGCGTGGCATTTTGGCTGAAATGGGCGTGTCTCGGAAGGAGATCAACCACCGTGCCGGCGAATGTCGCGTGGACGGGCTTCCGGTTGGATGAGATCACGCAAAACACCCTCAACTCGCAAAGGAGACCACCTAATGCACGCTACCGCCAACGAGATTAAGTTCACGGATGCCGACGTCGTCAATCCGGACGACTTCATTCCAGCCGGTGAGTTCAACCCGCACAACGTTCGCCCATGGCTTCTCCATGATCATGGCTTTGTGTTGGCGGTCGTGTTCGCAGACTGCCTGGGAGACGCAATCGATGAAGCAGTCGATGCCGGCAAGATGGAACTCTACTTCGTCGACTTGAAGGATAAATCGGACGATGCCGACTGGCATGATTACGGCGACACGATACAGGAAGCGCTCGACGATGAGTCGCTTTCGTTCCTCGGAAACGACGGCGTGTGTTGTGACATCGAAACCCTTAGCGTGGTTGAATTGACAAACCCGCCGTTTTCGTTCATGGCGTTGTACAACTCGCAGGGATAGGGTGATGCAATTTTGCGAAAAGCGATATACCGAAACGATGATCATCCAGCTCAAAGTAAAGCGAAACCTTGCCGAAAGGTTCGGCGGCAAGGTTGCTTACTTCGAGAGATTGATCGCTCAGTGGGAAGGGATGGATAATGAAGACCACCGAAGAAACAGTCCGATCAGACTTTGAGTCCACGGGCGGGTTTGATGCACTAATAGAGGATATTCTTGACCTCTCAAAGTGCGTCAACCCCGAAGACCATTCCGAGTTCGGCATCGACGAACCTTACATCAGTTGCCGTCTGCGATACTACAACGGCAGCTTTCAATGGCTGACGGGAGCATCCGACTACGATCGGGATCATCGCGGCCATTGGGGTTCTTCGAGCGTCACTCAGAACATGACGGCAGAGGAGGCGAGGTCTGTTGCCGAAGACCTGTTTGAACAGGTTCTTGATTCTGTCTGCATGGCGCAGGACGAGCTTTAACGAACCATCCACAAGGGGAGACTGACCACAATGAACAGCAAGCACTTCCGCTTTGACTTCACGAACAATCAGATCGAAGGACCAGCCGACTATCTCGATGCTCGCGGCGACGTGATCATTGAGATGATCGACGGCAATCACGCCGGCTTGAACGCGGCTTTGGTGAGCCGGCCCAGCGCCGGCATGATGCAAGTGTTGCTGACGATGATCGAGACCGACTACGCGGGCTGGCTGGGGGCGCAGCAATTGATCGCTGGACTCAATCTCTGACCCGAACCACAAAGGATCATGCAAATGGTCGTTGCCGGCCACCACACGATCGAAACGATCGGCAGACTGGACCTTCGTTTGCTGGACAGGCAAATCATAATGCTTCGCCTAATCCAAGCTGAGGCAGACGAACTCTCTTGTCTCACGAAACATCAGTTCGAAGACCTTGACGGGCTGATGGGCTTCCTTGGTGAGCTCTACAGTTCGTTGGTCCAGGACAGCCGGTAGGCAAAATCAGGAAAGGCAACCACAATGGCCACAGAAACGCAAATCGAAACTCTAGGCGACATCGTCCCACCCGACCCGAACATGATCGAGGTCGACGTCTGGAGGTACATCCTGGAAGATGGCGTCCCAACCGGGCGAGTCAAGCGGGTCGAATACCGGCTGCTGCGGGATATCTACAGAGACATTGCGGCAAAACTGCGCGATCCGGCGATTGAGTACGACGACGATCACCGCCCCGACCCCGAAGACCGGCCGGACTGCTACTGCTTCTGCGACGAATACTTCTCCCGTGGCTCATGGGGTCGCACGGCAATACTCAAGCGGTGGCCTGGTCATGTTCGTCACATCGCCTGCTACGCCGTGACCGGCGGAAGCGAAGGTCACTACGTGCACATTGATGCGATCTGCGAGCACGGAGAGAACACGGAAGCGGTTCATATGTTTCTCGGCAAGACGTTTCGCGGCATGGATCATGCCCGTCGAATTGCCACCCTGATTGCCGACTGGCTAGGAGCTTGAAATGCCCCCGGAGAAACCCGCCACCACATCAACCTTCAAGGTGTATGTCCACGACCAGCGCGTCGTGGCGTACTTAGTCGACGCAAAGAATGCCGAAGAAGCCCGCGAGAAGGTCGAACGGTCTGTAAACGTCGACCTGGAATTTGACAGGACCACGGAAGACACCAAGTGGTACGTGGATCAAGTCGAAAAGGTTTGAGTTTCCGACACCGGGCCTGCACTGCGGACCCGGACTCGGCAATTCCGCCGTGGGGAGAATTGAACAATGGGAGACCGCGCAAACCTCGTCGTCGAAACGAGACCGGATGAACGACTGTTCCTTTACACGCACTGGAGAGGTTGCGAGCTGCCAGGTATATTGCAAAAAGCGTTGCAACGGCACCAGAGATGGAACGACCCAGCCTACTTGGCGAGAATCCTGTTCTGTTCGATGCTTGATGATCCAGGCGGTGTAACCGGGTTCGGAATCGACACCGGAATGGACGATAACAACCACGACCTGCTTGTCGTTATTCCAGACAAGCAAACTGTCGAACTCCACGAGCTTGACGGAAACTGTTCGGTGACGGGTGACTGGAAATCCCCGGTCGCCGGTTGGTTATTCGAGGAGTTCTGTGAACTCGAAGACGTTTCGTGGGAGAGGTTGTCGTAACACGCTTTGCACCAACAGTCGGCGGGAGAATCGCCAATGTCCAAACCGAAACCGGTCTCGATCCCAATGGAATACGCCACCGAAGACGAGATCGACGCTGCACGGGCGTACTATCAAGACAAAGACATAGACATCGCGGAGATCGACGATGACGCACAGGTCAGTCGGGCTGACGATGATTGCCGGGTTGCCGCTTGGGTTTGGCTGAGTGCCGACATGCTTCAGGAACACCTGGAAGGGAAATCAACCAATGGACACACCAAGTCTGAAAGCTGAAGCTGCACAGGCAGCAACCGAACTCTGGGACGGCTTCGACGAGAACGAACGTGCCGGGGTGAAGCTCGGGATGTTTCCGGCCAAGAAGATGCTCGACCCGGCGTACAGGCATGTCGAGGGGCGGTTGCTTGCTGTCGCCTTGATGGACTGTGCGAAAGCCGATGGGGGAATGATCACATGACCAAGGAATACCTCGGCGATGCCGTTTACGTCGACTTCGACGGCTGGATGCTTACCGGCGTTACGGCAAGTGATCGGAAGCGAGTCAAGAAAGCTGTGGAGGAATAAATGCAACCCAAGAGTCGCATAAGACACCGAGGCAGGCGCCGTCCTGACCGCAGGTTTCGAGTAGGCCACTCAATAAAGGAAGTGGGCGGCAACGGGCAGTTCGCCGTGATCGACACGCTATCTGGATGGATCAGGGCGTTTTACGAGACCCGCGAAGAGGCGCAGTGCTTCGCTGACGAGTGTGAGGCCGGGCGGATTGTTCCGCCTGATCCGAGGAGAAACTGAAGATGGAAACGACAATCCGCTTTAAGGGCAACGACTACCTTTTGATCGGAAATCTGCAAGACGGCGGCGCAATTGCGACGCAAGACGATTTTGAACATGGGCGATGTTCGTTCGCACATCTCTGCCCCGATGGCTCGGTAAAGCGGTTTACCGAAGTGGTTGGGGACCGGGAAGATATTGAGGTCACCGGCGATTGTGAAGCTGACATTCAAACCGATGCCTTCTGTAACGGAATGGCTGGTCGCTGGGGGCGCTTTACCGAGGAGAAATTGATGGCCACCCTTATTGAACGGGCACTGACAGTCGCTTCCCAACTGGAGGAAGCAGCAGGAATTATCAGGGAACTGTGCGACTCCGCGGACCAAGTGACCAGCCCCATCATCGACGACCGGCTAAAAACCTCAGTCAAATGCCTGGGCCTTAGCATACGTGCCCGAAAATGCCTCAACCGCCTCGAAATCTACACGCTCGGAGAGCTGGTTGTTTATCCCGCAGACCGCCTGCTGGGAACACGAAACTTTGGCATAACAGCGCTCGATGAAATCCGTAGTAAGTTGCGCGAAATCGGGCTCAGCTTGAAGGGTGACTGACAACTGGCCCGGCAGTTTCCGGGAGCACCAAATGCGGCAAAGCCGCAGGAGAGGCGAATCATGACACGTTACAGGATCGACGCAGGCGGAATTGTTGACACGGACAAGGCTGCCGAGTCGTGGGAAGAACGGACTCGCTGGGACGGGAACAATCAGCGCCCGTCCTCAATCTGAGGGCGGGCACGAAAGGCAGGAACATGCAGATGTGTCATCGATGTGGAGATCAAACCAAAGATGCGGCATTCATCCGGCTAACCGTGTATTACCATTCGGACTACTCGAACCAAGAGTTCAGCCAACACTTCGTCGCATGCCAAGTCTGCAAGCAAGCCATGTTCGACCGGCTCTCTGACTGGTTGAGCGAGAGCCCTGCAGAGGAACCCGCAGATTTCAATGATGAGGAAACCGACTAATGCACGAGAAATTTACCAAGCTGAGGGAGGCACTCGAAGCCTCGCTGATCGAACGGGAAGAGGAAGTCTACGCAACGTTGCTTGCCCTCATCAGCCAAGAACATCTTGTTTTTGTTGGGGAGCCGGGAACAGCCAAAAGCCTGCTGTTGCGATCGGTGTGCGCATCGATTGAAGGTGCCAAGTTTGTCGAACGGCTGATGTTCAAAGACACGAGCCGAGATGAACTGTTCGGCTTTTACGACATGGAGCTTGTTCAGCGGGAGAAGCGCTGGGAACGATCAATGGAAGGCAACGTGCCGACCGCGGACGTCGTCTTCCTTGACGAGTTCTTCAAAGCCAGTAGTTTTTCAGCCAACATGATGCTGGGCGTAATGCAAGAACGGGTCGTGTTCGACGGTAAGCGCAAAGTGTCCGTCCCGCTGCGAACGCTGGTCGCTGCCTCAAATGAATGGCCCATTGGTGAGGATTACCAAGAGTGGGGTGCCATTTTCGACCGTTTTCTCATTCGGAAAACCGTCAAGCGGGTGAGTGATGACGGAGAGGATCGGCTTCTATTCGATACGCTGCCCGAGGTAGTTGCGACTGTCACCCTCGAAGACTGCGATCGGGCGACAGAGGAGTCTCGCCAAGTTTTAGTGAGCAAGGACGCTGCAGAGGCGTTGTCGGAGATCAGAAGGGAACTCAAGAGTGAGGGGATACGCCCGACTAATCGCCGGCTTCGCAAGTCCGTATCCGTCGCCAAAGCCGCCGCGTGGCTTGACGGCGCTGCCGAAGTTCGCCCGATCCACCTCGAATGCCTCCAGTGGGTTCTCTGGGACGATCCCCAAGAACAACCGCAAAAGGTAGCCGAGATCATCTGCAAGATCGCGAATCCGGTTGGTGCCGAGATCACCAGCCTGTTGGGCGAGGCAGAGGAAATCCTGGTAGGCATCGGCGAAGGCGACATCACATCACCCGAAACCTTCAGTGGCATCAAGAAGCTGAAGGAACTGGGCTCGCGATTCAAAAGCCTGGAGTCGTCAGGGAACGGTCGGGCAGTGAAGGCTCGCGAGTACGTTACTCAGCGGGTCGGTGTGATCCAGAAGAAAATGTTGGGAGTGGAGACATAATGGTAACAATTACAGCGTTCACTGACCCATGGTACGCCGAGAAGATCGCCTCACTCAACGTGCAAAGCGAGTCGGCGATTGCCATTCTTTACGGTGCCGCGTTCATTGCCCAAGCCATCGACAACTCTTTTTCGGAACCGAAAACAGGTCAGCGCGAGAATTTTGTTGAGGGAATCATGGATGCGATGAATAGGATCGGGAGTGCACTTGAGGATGTCAGTGCCGCGATTGCGTCCTTGGAAACGGGGGGAGCCGACGATGACTGACAAATCCGATCTCGAAGCCCTGTTGAACCAATCGCCGCAAGGCGAAACCGCCGGCGTGAACATCGAAGAGACCGACACCCCACCTTCGCCCGATCTGTCTGAAACGGTTCTACACATCGACAAATGGGGAATGCGGCGGGCACATGAACTGTTGCGGAGAGAATGGAACCAAGACGGTAACGCTACCCCAGACAGCAAATGGTGCCGGCACTGCCTTGATACCCTTGCAGACGCCCACACCGCCTGCTTTGAACCGGTCCCTAAATTGGACGAGAACCCGCAGGACAGGGTGCGATCGAAGTGGTTTGAACAACTCCTCTCGACGCCCGAGTACCGGGCAATGCACAGCCAGACCTGCCTGGACGATGCACTCTCCGAGATCGGGACGAAGCAGCTTGCCGGTCAATGGCAGACCTATCTCGAATCGTTAACTGAGCAGGAACAGAAAGACATCGAGGACGGCTTCGGCGACCCGGATGGCGGCAACGAATCTATCGAATCGGAAATGAAGCGAATCCGATCCTGCAATCAAGCGGTACAACAAGCCGAACAGGACGTCAGTGAAGCCCAGGACGCCGCCCGCGGCTTGGGGCTTGGAGACGGAACGAACAGCCGGATCGACGGCACAGAGATGTTGAAGCTGTTCCAGAAGGTCCGAAACAATGCCGATCTTCGGCGGATTATCGAACTCACCGGGGCGTACAAGCGGGTGGCACAGAGTTGTCAGCGGCGCAAGTCCTTTCATGGCAGAGACGACATGGTCGGCATTGAAATGGGCGGCGATCCCGCTAGGCTGGTCCCTTCGGAACTGGCAATGCTGGCGGACCCGGACCTGGAACTGGATGTGCTGCGCAGGATCGCTGAACGGCAGGCGCTTTGTCGCGAGTACCGGGGCATGGAACCTGTCGCGAAAGGCCCCATAGTCGTCTGTGTCGATGAAAGTGGTTCGACGTCTGGTGAACCTCACGCACAAGCGAAGGCGTTTGCGCTGAGTATGGGGTGGATCGCAAAGTTCCAGAATCGCTGGATTGCTTTTGTGGGATTCGCCACTGCCCGCGAGGGGACATTGGCAACCTTCCCGCCCGGGCAGTGGGACCAAGAAAAGCTGATCGGGTGGTTGACTCATTTTTACGATGGCGGGACGAGCCTGCACGTTCCCTGTGTGAAGCTGCCGTTCGAGTATTGGAACGACATCAAGGCGCCGCGCGGCAAGACCGACATCGTGATCATCACTGATGCCCGACTGACGTGCCCAGACGGAATGCGGGACAAGTTCCTGAATTGGAAGCAGGAAGAACACGCGAAGTGCTACGGCTTGGTCATCGGCCAGCACGACGTTGGCGAGCTGGCGAAGATTTGTAATCGCTGCTGGACGGTGCCGGTCTTGAATGTAGAACAGGATGTTGTCAGTGAGATTCTTTCAATCTAAAGGGGTGGTTATGACAACTGAAACGGAAGTTTCACAGGCAGTGAAAGACCACTTGGTTGCTCAGGTGATCGGACAAATGAAGGATGAGGAGGTGATTCAGAAAGTCCTTGGCGAATGTATTGCGAAGCTGCTTGGTGACTGGGGCAACAAGAGAGTCGTCGAAGAGGCAGTTAGTAAAGCTGTCAAGCAGCGGGCAGAGGCACTTGTAGCGACGCCGGAGTGGCAATCGAGAATCGACGCCACAATAAAAGCGGCACTTCCACAGATGCTTGATGGGATATGTGACGCAATCCCCAAGGCAATAACGGCCTCTGTCAGACTTTTATGAACGCACGGCGCCGGGTTCCCGGGTATCCTACCACCGCAGGATTAAATCACGGGTAGCGGTTATCCTCGCCACTCTTGGCACACCAGCCGCGCAGCGTCTGCCCGGCGCCGCTTTTCACTTTCGGCTTTTCGCAAGGGAGAAAACAGCATGAGTACCGACACGACCGTACCGCACATTCCGCTTGGTCTGGGCGAGATCGTTTCTTGGCAACCGCCCAAAGTTGTCAGGTTCTTGGACCTGAAAGCGGCTCTAGGCGTCGCTGGACTCGATGAGGCACTGGCGAGAGAGATGCTTCCCCGCAACGCCTTCAGCCGCGCCGCAAAGTCGCTGGCAGAACACCGGATCATCCGACAAGTCAGCGAAGATGAAAAGCAGATCATCTTCCAGTTCACTCAAGAACACCTTTCGGACGGAAAGTACGAGTACAGCTACGAGACGAAGTTGTACTTGGGGAAAGAGAACGGCAGCGTTGTCTGCCCAGATCATCCGGAACTGGCACCGTTGGCGATGCAACTGATCCAAAACGAAATGGAAGTCCGTAAGACGATGGACGTGAGTCGGCTGATCCAGCGAATCTTCGACCAGCACAGTGCTGACCTGGTTCCGATTCGATCACAGGGCGGCGTCTACTTCGTCGTCGAGTCGCAACAAGAGCTCATCGAAAGTGTGGACGTCCTGCTGAAGACCATTGGCGGGCATCTCCGCCGGTTTCGGATCACGCCCGATTCAGCAACGACGGCGCAGTCCGTCGCTCGGAGCATGCACGAATACATGCTCACGCTACTGTCGGACTTCGAGAAAACGTGTGGGGACATAAACCGCGATTCCGCCCCGCACGTGCTGCAGCGGCGAGCCTTGCGGGTCATTGAGTTGCGTGGCAAACTGGACGCGAACAAAGACCTCTTGCAGGACCTTGTCAGCGACGTGTCGGAACGCTTGGATCAGGCAGAAAAGCTCTTGGCGGAGAAACTGACGGAAGAAACTGAAGCGGATGGTGAAGCTGTTGTCGAGCCGCCGGTTACGGCGGATCAATGGGAGCCTGAACGGCAGGCGCACGAATCGGTGACGCAAGACATGGATTTTGACGGGAAGGATGATTATGTGGCTATAGGAGGAAGCTGAGACCTCGCCGCCCGCGATTGCATCTTGGTAGCGTACTCCTTGCGAGAGCCCAGCCAGTCGTGGCCCCGTGGCTGACCGGGTGAGGTGTGGCCGGACAACGGGGCGTTTTCAAGAAAGGAAAAGAATGAAGCTGCACCGCACAGAATCAGGACTCATCGTACCAGCGGAGAAACCGCAGCCGCCCAAGCGTCCGCACAGGCAGTACGGACTGCTGGAAATTCAGGACGAGAAAAATCGGGCTGTCGCAAACGGGGCGTTACTGTTGCTTTGGGATGCGATGGAACTGTCGAGAGGTGGATTTGGCATCAACCTGCCGGGCGACACTGCATCGCAAGCAAGGGCAGTGCACGATCTAGCCTACCATGCCCTCGGCGAAATGCTTTTGGGGGATGACTGTCCGGAAAAAGAAGTCAACACGTAGGAGAAACAATGACCGATAACGGCGACATCAGCCTCCAGGAGTTGCTGGACGACCAAAGGGGGTCACTCGAAGCGGCACGCGACAGCCGCTACCTCACGCCCAGCAAGCGAGCCACCCAAGGTTCGGTCGACCCAGCGGAATTCGATCGGGACAAGAGGCGCCCGATTTGCATCGGCTACATCCGCGTCAGCACCGGTAAGCAGCAATGGGGGCTCGAAGCACAAAGAAAGTCAATCGTGCCTTATTTCGACTACCGGCTGTCCGACTCGCACGACTGGTTCCCCAAGCCGGGAGAGTTCTTCGTCGACACAGGCAAAAGCGCCAAGTCGATTCCGTTCTGTTCTCGCCCCGCCGGGAAACGGGCTGACGAGATGCTCGCCAAAGGGGATTCGATCGTGATCGCGAAAGGCGATCGTGCGTTTCGGAACATGCGAGATCAGGTTTTGACGATTGGGGACTGGATAGATCGCGGCATCGCCCTGCACAGCGCATCAGAGGGCTGGAACACTGGCGACTCCGGCGGACGTCTCATCGCCCACATCATGGGAATTTGCGCTGAACAGGAGAGCCAGCGGATTTCAGAACGCCTCCTTGACGCCCACCTCGTGGCTCGCGAGAAAGGACAGCCGGCAGTGCAAGCACCGATGGGGTGGGTGTGGGCTGGAAAAAAGGGGCACCGATACCTCTCCCCGCACCGAGGCGACCGCTACGTGATGGCCAAGATCGTCGAATGGAAACGGGAGGGCTACAGTTTTGACCAAATCACACTGTGGCTCGATAAGCAGGGGGTTTACAGACAATACAAGCCAGGTATGCGAAAAACGGGCTGGCACCATCCAACGGTCCACAGGGGTTACTGGATGGAGCTTTTGATCCTCTGGCTCGAACGAGAGGGTGCGGATTTCAAAGATCCTGCGGTGGTCAACTTGGTGAGGGGCGCTGTGAGCTACTACGCGAAGGGTGTTGGCAACGTAATCTTGATCAGAGACGACGCCTTCAAGGCGCAACTGGAGAGGGCAAATTTGTGAATGAAAAAGAAATGAAAAACTGGATCGACAAGGCAAACTATCAGGAATTGCTTCGGAAGTGGCGATATAAGCCTACGGGCAGCCCGTGGTTTTCCGGAGACGTCGGGAAGTATTACGCCGCCGCGATGGACAAAAAGAAAGCTGAGACGCCTCTCGGAGAACGGGTCCGGGCAAGTAAAGCGATCGACCGGGACCGAGTCTCACCCCGCCCACCCGCAGAGAACGGCGTGTCCGTCCCATTCGCAGCGATGGGCCAAGCAGACAAGGATGGGCCAGACCTCGCCGTTATTGTCGACGGTAAAGCTGCCTGCGCCGCCAACACAATCAACAGGGATTCGGGAGCCGCATTTCGGGCAGGAGGCAATCACGTTGCCGCTTGCCGTGAGGGTCCATTGACTTTTCCGCAGATTGTAGACCGACTTGGAGAATTTGTGCTGCTTTTCACGTGCTGGCATGCCCTGAGGTATAACGCAGGCAGGGGTCGCTGTCGAGGTGGGAAAAAGTTGCGGAGAGGCGTTTCATGGCCTTGACACTCCGTCCACTCCGGGTTACGCTGACTCCCCGGACAAAAGGAGTCAGCATGTCAAAAAAACGATTAGGACCCAATGCCCCGGACCTGAAGCCCCACCAGGAGATCGTGCGCGAAAATCTCAATCAGTACACGTGGTGCCAGACTTTCACTGAAGCCGCTGAGGCAGTCGGGCTTGGGAGGTCGCAACTGAGCATGTTCATCAGCGGCGCTCGCGGCTTGGGTCCGAAAAGTCTGGACCAGCTTGCACGGGCAACAGAAATTCCCGTGTGCGAGTGGACGCGGGCATACCGCAGGTTTCCGTACTCTCCAGAATGAAGGAACAGGAAGGACGACAGCCCAGCCCACACAACCCAGCAACCTTGGTGGGCCAGGTGCCCGTGGTGACCTTAAATGTGAGGCATGTAATTACACGGGAGACATCGACACATTCCCGCCTGCGATGACTGTCTATCAGGATCTTTCCTGCCCAAAATGTGGTTCAAGCCGAAACGAACACAACCGGATTTATCAGGAACGGCTGATGAAGAAAATAAACGAACGGCCAGAGAAATGAATCAACCCACCGAACTCTCTCGCCCAGGAAGCCCCGAATGGCACGCAGATCGACAGCTTGGAATCGGCGCTTCGGAATCGGCGATGGCTGCCGGCATCAGCAGGTGGGGCTCGCCGCTGGACCTCTACTTGCGCAAGCGACATGAAGTTCCGCCGATCGAGGAGACCCGCGCAATGACTCGCGGAAAGGCGCTGGAGCCGATGGTCGTTCGCTTCTGGTGTGAAGATCTGGGGCAAGAGATTCTCGACTATCCGATGAGCATGTTCCGACATCCGGAGCACCGCTTCATGCTCGCAACCCCAGACGCAAAAGTGACGCCGGGCGACCTGCTGGAGATCAAGACGGTCGGGGAGCGGCAGATCGATCACTGGCGGGGCGCTCAGGGCACCGACGACGTGCCTGTGGACGTGTTGGCCCAGGCACAGCAGCAATGTGCCGTGATGGGTCTCGCGGTCTGTCACGTGGCTGTGTGGCTCGCTACAGACACGCTGCTGAGTTTCCGGGTCGACCGGAACGAAGAGTTTATCGAGATGCTGGTCGCCGCGGAACGGGAGCTGTGGGAACGCATCCGGAATGCTGACCCGCCTCTCGGGCAACACCAGTACAATCTGGACGCCGTGAAGCAACTCTACCGGAACGTCGACAAGGGCAGAGAAGTCAACCTTTCGTTTCCCGCTTCCCAAGCGTGGACTCGCCGACAGGAAATCAAAGCACTCGTGAAAGAACTGGTAGCTGAACAGGAAATACTCGACGCACAGGTGTTGGTCGAGATGGGTGACGCCGAGTCTGCTGTTCTGGTTGGCGGAGAAGCGGCAGTGAAGCGAATCAAGGTCCACAAAGCCGAACACACCGTCAAGGGAAGCAGTTACACGTTTCCGCGTGAAGTGAAGTACAAAGGCGAGGGCGGGCTGAAACGGCTGCTGCCGGCGGAACTTCTGAGCCGCCACGGAAAGGTGAAGGCCGTCTTGATATTTCTCGGGTATTTGACGCACAAGACATCTGAATCCGGCAGTAGGTACTACATCCACAAGGACGGCAGGCGTGTACGGGTCTCGGATCATGCCCCGAACACAAAGACTTTAGAATGGATGCGTGAGGTTGGCTGCGATTCAATCCGCGTGGACGATCCGGAAGTTGACCTGAAGGTTGAGGAAGTTCAGGAGTTAGTGAAAGGAGATTGAGATCGCACACCATCAATTCACCGAAACAGCGCGAACTCTAGCCAAGTCGTCATGGGGACGCGAACACAAAACAGAAAACGATGCCAAGTCCGACTTGGCTGGCACAATAGACGTCAGCGGGGCTTGCCTTCTCTCATTACTTCAGACCGTCGAACTGGTTTTTGATACTGAGTTCGAGAGACGGCTGTACCTTAAATCAAGAGCTTACACTGCGGAGGCGACTCAACTGATGTTGCATTTTCTCGCAGACCGCGAAAAGCAGCACGGCCCTTGCCCGAAAGAAGTAGTGGCCGACCTTCTAAACACAGCAAATACACGTGTGGGCCGTCTCTTTACGGTGGCGGGGGTATTGCCCGTTTTGCCCGATTATCCATGCCCGCCACAAAGAGGGACACACGCTAGAAAAGCCTACGATAACTGGATGAAGAGGAAGCCAAAGAAACAGAAACAAGCAACCGCGAACGGCAAAAACAAATCCTAAGGAGACTCACATGACGGACGCACTTACTCTCGCCGACCAAGCTGATGCAGCCAGACAGACAACTGCAATGCAGGCTGTCGCCCAATCACGCGCCGCCCAAGAGGTGCAGGCGATGATGATTATTGCGAAGCGCTTCCCGCGGAATGAAACCAGCGCCTTTGCGAAAATTGTGAAATCCTGCCAGCGAATCAAGTTGGCAGAGCAGTCGATGTACGTTTACAAGCGAGGGGCAACATTGATCAATGAGCCAAGCATTCGCCTGGCTGAAGTCCTTGCTCAGAACTGGGGCAATGTGGATTTCGGGATCATCGAGGTCGAACAGCGGCACGGCGAATCGACCATGTTAAGCTATGCGTGGGATGTGGAGACCAACACGCGGCAAACGAAAATCTTCACGGTGAAGCACCTCCGTGTCACTAAGGACGCCACGTATCCGCTGACAGACCCTCGCGACATCTACGAGCACACCGCCAATCTGGGAGCACGCCGACTCAGGGCGTGTATTTTGGGAATCATTCCTGGAGACATCAAGGACGCGGCGGTAGCTGAATGCGAGAAGACGCTTAAAGGCGGCTCAAAGGAACCTTTGAGTGATCGGTTGCGAAAGATGGCGGCGGTATTTCTGGAACATGGCGTGACCACAGAAATGATCGAAGCCCGAATCGGGCACACTCTGGGTTCCACAACCGAGATCGAACTGGTGAACTTGCGGAAAGTCTACGTGTCGATCAAGGACAATATGGCTGCGGTCGGCGATTTCTTCCCCCAGCCAGTGACGACCGGTCAAGAAGTAGACCCGACGCAATCCAAATCGCAACAGGTCGCCGAACAGATGAAGCAGGCAGCATCCGTAAACCGAACGCCGGAACCACCACCCGCGACTCAGCATGTCGCAGAACTGCCAGCCGCGAAGCCCGATCCTGCACCACAGCTTCCAGCGGTACGGGCACCGCAATTCCAGCTTGCGCCGACAAGCGAAGTCGCCCCCCCAGCCGAACAGGTTCCGCCAATGACGAGTGCACCTGCACAGCCGACAGAACAACCTGTGGCGGAATCCTTCGCGAAAGCACCGCAGCCTGAACACGACTTCCAGCTACCGCCGGCACCTGAGCCGGTGCAACCGCCCGAACCGACTGCGCCAAGTCCGCCTGCCGCGGAAGAAGTGCCAGACATGTCACCAGAAGAGAGTGACGTGTTCTGGCGATTGTCCAGCATGATCGGGGAGAGCAAGAATGTGCCGGAGCTGCTGATGGCGCGGCAACAAGTGCTCGCGAACTCCAAGCTACTTCAGCCGCACCGCGTTGTCGAACTGAACAAGCAGATCGATCAGCGGATCAAGGGCGGCAAAGGATAGAAGTGATCTCTGGGTGAATTTTTAGGGAGTTCCGCGTGACGCAGTTTATGAAACAATCGCAGGCTTGGTGCCGAAGACGCTACTCGCCTCGGTTCCGCCAATTAACCCGAAACGACATCCATTGTCGAAACAGCTAGAATCGCTGCCGGGTCAGATGGGGCTGCTTGGGGACCAGCCGGAAGACGCCGGATCGTGAGAACAGGTCGCAGCAGCACCTATTACGAGTGCCGGCATCCTGTCTCTGGACGATGGGCGACCTTCGTCTATTCATTCGAGACCAAGAGTCTCACTGAACACTGCAAGCGAGCACGGCTGCTCAAGAAGCACTTCGCAAAGCAGAAGGGAAGCCGGTATCTGGGTACCGGCCCAAGTGCGGGTGTGGGTTTCAGCGGCCGGTGACGAGCAGCCGCACACCGAAGTCATGATCAGGGGGACGTAATGGCTCATCCATTGCGGGTTCAGCGCAAACGCACGAAGGGCTCACGTCTGCCGGAAGGTGCTGTGTGCGTGACACGACCGGGCAAGTATGGCAGTCCGTTTCGAGTGTTCGGCAAAAATGAGTACCTGTTCTGCGATGCATCGCATCGGCGGACGATTTTGACACCGTGGGTGATCTTCGACCACGAACAGGATATCAGAAACAACCCGGCGACCAATGCGATGGCTGTCGAGTATTTCCGGCGATGGCTGACTGGCGAGTTTGACGACGCGGGCATTGTGCGGCCGTGCCTGTTGACTGCCGATGATATCGGGAGTTTACGCGGTAAGCCGATAAGCTGATGGTGCGGGCTCGACCGTGCGTGTCACGGAGACGTGTTGGCCGAGTTGGCAAATCCGAAGTGTTGATTGAGGAGCATTATTAGGCACTCACATACTTGGCTCACTACAAATTGGAACCCGATGAATGAGTTGGCACTATTTGCCGGTTGCGGAGGGGGGTTGTCTTGACGCAACGACCCTGAATCTTCCGCATCACATGGGCTGGAACTTCCACCGGACTGCAACCGGGATACATACGCACTGTCATCATTATGGTTCTTGCCTAGTTCGCGCTGGTGGATACCGCGGTTTACCGATTCTAAAAAAAGTTGTTTTTTCTTGGCGAAGACTGTACCTCGAAAGACGGCAACCGCCTGTCTTGTCTTGACGTAGCGCTCCTGCATATCCACAATGGCACACGGGAATGGAAGCCCGACCCCTTCAGTACCATGCGAAGCAGGAAGCAAATACATGGTAGACAAAAACACCGGACGGACGGTTTCGCTTTCGTGGGGCAACTGGATTTCGCTGATTGCCCTGATACTGGTGTGCTGGGGGGCGGCTTGGAAGTTCAGTGTCGATATTTCGGTACGGCTGCAGGCAGTGGAGTTGAAGGTTGAGTGGGTGAAAGAATCAGTGGCCGGATTACACCGGGGTGAACCATGACAGCGGTAGCGGAGGACGTCACAAGAGCCCTGCAGGACCGGCAGAACTGTCATACGGCCTACCGGGGTTACAAGCGGGTTAGTGGCACGTACACGAATCAGGAGGCGATCGTGTTCCTGGTCGTCCGAAAGTTTTCCGCCGGGTTTCTCAGATCGCAGGGATTCGAAGTCATCCCCTCAACGATCACGATCGGGGGAACCAATTTACCGACCGACGTGGTTGAGAGTCCGGCAATCAGGACGCTGGAATTGGCGATCGGCGACGTCGAGGCTGAAACACAAAACGAACATCAGCAGTGCCACGACTGCCCGATTCCGGGCGGTTCCCAGATGGCTCCAGCAGGCGCACAGTGGCTAGGCACGCTGGGCTGTGCACTGGGTTTCGATGTTGGCGATGGTTGGCGTTGGGGTGCGCTGACCAACTGGCACGTAGCCAATGGGGGCCAGTTCGGTAAGGGCACGAAAATGGTGCAGCCCACGCAGGGAGGCGAGTGGTTCGGTACACTGGCGGGCTGGAAAGACATCAAGTTCGGCGGCGATGCAAACCGGATCGACGCTGCCGTGATTGATTGCCGCCGCAAGAACGGCAAGTACAGTCCCGCTACCGATACGGTAGGACCCCAACTGATTGGTTTGGGACGCACGGGGCAAACTGTCCCGGAGCCGAAACTGGGCGATCGAGTAAGCAAGTCCGGCCGCACAACTGGCGTGGTGCACGGCACGGTCGTCGGAGTGGACGCCACTTCCCGAGTCGGCTACGGAGACGGGCGTACCGCGACTTTTGTTGAACAGATCGTTGTGATGAGTGAGTCCGGCAACTTCTCCGGTCCAGGCGACTCGGGCTCTCACGTGGTCACCACAGACGGGCATGAGCCATACGGACTGCTGTTCGCGGGCGGTGGAAATTCAACCATTGTGAATCCTATGAAATTCGTTCTGGACGCTTTCCAAAGCCGCATGTTCCCCTGATTTGCAAGGGCGCAACTATGTGGATTTTGCTGGCCATCTACGTCCTGGGTGTAGTTGTTGCAACACCAGTGTTGCTAATGTTTCTACGACTGTCCTACGGTTCAAGATGGCCCATAACGCTGAAAGCCCTTGGCCTGGGTCTCGCGTGGCCTCTCGTATTGCTTTTTGTGTGGCTCACAAAGGTGCCAGACGGCTTCAGGGGCCGCTTGGCAATGAAAACTAAGAAAACCAAGGGAACAAAACATGGCGACAGCAGAGAATGATGTGGCTGATTTCTTACGGAAACTCTGTGAGTTTCTAGGCAAGATCGCCGACTGGTTCGACGATCCCAAAAGCAGTTCCACGACCGCGGCGTCTGCTTGTGGCTGCGGATCCGGAGGCAGCCCGGAACTCGCCGAACTGATCAAAACAATGCAAGGCGAATGCCTCAATGAACTGCTCAACGGGATCCGCCAAGACAGTATGCAAGCCGTCGCCGAACTGTTGCCCAAGCTCACCGGGCACGTGGCGAAGTTTCTCCAATGCCAGTTCGGCATGCCGGGTGCCGAGGCACAAAAACAGGCAAACGACGTGTTCCTGGGCTGTTTGATCAAATTTGTGATCTGCTACTTTACAACAGGCGGTGACATCATGAGGTGTATCACGGAAGCCATCCAGTGTGTTCTGGGTGGGCTTAAACCACCGCAACCGCCTTCACCGCCAAGTGGCAATCCAGAGAACCGGGAAGTAACACGCTGCCCGTAAGCCAACGCAGCGATTTCGCGCTCCAACACCTTGGAAAGAAAAGACGATGAAAACCACTCTGGTGCTGTTCGCATTCTGTGCAGTGCTGTTTCTGTCCTCTGAAAGCGTCGATGCGCAGGGATGTTCCCAACCCGCCCAATCGTACTACCAACAGAGTGGCTGGTCGCAGCCAGCGCAGGTTTACTACTACCAGCCACAACCCATCGGATACTCTCCGCAGCCAGTGCGGTACTACCGTCCGCAGCTTTTGGGGTACTACCGACAACCAGCCCGCCTCTACCAGCAGCAATGGCAGCCAGTGCGCTACTATCAACCACGTCTTGGCGCAGGGTTTGGCACAGGACTTGGCGCAGGATTGAGTGCGGCTCCCTCGACGTGACCGTGATGAATACGGTTGCGGTCGCAACCAGGAATGTGCGACTCTAGCGAGTCTGCTGTCGTTCCCGACGCCTGCGGTCGTTGATTCGACGCAAAGCGTTGAGCTGTTCGAGATTCTTCAGGTCGGTCGGTCCCATTCGCGCTTTCACTTCCTCGGGAACATACGTGACCGGGAACTCTCTCGCGCCCAGTGCTTTCTGCTGGCTTGCGATCAGGTCTCTCAGCACGGCGTCTTGCACGCGGGGCGGAATGTCAGACACCCGGACGCCTGTGAGCAAGTTGGCAAGCACGCCGCTCATGCCCTTACGGGGATCAGTGAGTGTCCGAAGCGATGAGATCGCCCGAGCGCCTGGAATGTTCGCGGCAATATGCTCCAAGAGCGCACCGCCGACTGGCTGTGCTCGACCGGTCGCTTCTTTTCCAGTAGCAAGCTGCCGAATGTTTGCAACAATCCGCCCCATCGCGGGGTCCATGTCTTCCAGCGGCCGGCCACCCGCTGGGCCGGTTTGGAAAAAACTTTGCCCAGTCATGTATTCCAGCGGTGCCTTGATCAGCGGGTTGGTGCGAGAAAGAAGTTCCATGCCAGCTCCACGGCCAAGGAACTGTAGCGGGTCTTCGTGCATCAGCCCAAAACCGGTAATGAACCGCTTGGTCTCCGGATCGGGCTGTCCTAGAAAAGGGAGCGTCGGCGAGACCGGTATCGCGAGTGTTTTGGCTAGATACTCCGGCAGAAATTCCGTGTCGCTTCCGCCGTAGGACATACCGCGAAATAATTGCCCAAAAGGACCTCCGGGGCGATTGGTCACCTCCGACGCAAGAAACTTGGCCTGCCTGCTGCTGAAGCTGTAGAAGGGAAAGATCGACTTTAGACCTTGCTCGAACGGCGTGAAGGCACGGGCACTGTAATCGACCTGTGCCGCTGCAATCCGCCTTGCGGCTTCTTCAGGTGCCACGCCTCTGCGCAACTGGTCAATAAAAGGCGCGATCCGGTTTTGGCTCTCGATCCACGACCCCAGCTTCTCTCCGGCAGCGAGGGGGGCAAACGTCGATCGCTCGGCCTCGGCCAGACCACCTCGGATAGTGGCTTTGCGTGGGTTCCATGTCACATCCGGCCCGACTCCGCCCATCTGCCGGAGGTATTCTCGCACGGGTTGAAATGCACCTTCGGCATACATGGGAGCTTCACCGCCGAGCCCTCCGGGAATCCGTTCCAACAGCCCACGGAAACCGGCCTCCTTTTTGGCAACCGGACCGATGACTTCACTTCCCAGTTGGCCGAGCGATCGCCACACATTATGTGCCGTCGCGAGTTCTCGCAGAACGTCCGTAGCTGCCGAGTCCGGGAGGCTTCGCGCTTTGAGAAGCGACTGCACTTCCGGGATCAATGCGGCATCGGCTACGTTACGACCAGTCACCAGCAGGTGTGCGTCTTGCAGTGCGCCTTTGGCGTGGCTCGGTCGCAACAAACCCGTCAGCACGTTCTGGAAAAACCCGCTGCCGTAATTGCGGGAGTTGAACGCTGGCCACGGTCCAGTGGCCAGCCCCTTCCACAGGTTGTGCGCCCAGCGATAGCCTTTCAGGAGTGCCCCAGCAGCATCCTCTGCCGTTGAGAACGACGTCATCTTGTGGATTTGGCGGTAGGAGTCACCCGAAACCCTGCGGCCCAACCACGCTTTGACCTCAGCTTCATCGATGAACCCTGCGTTTTTCGCCATCCTCTTGGGATCCAGCCCCATCTGCTGCAGCATTCTGGAGAGGCGAATACCCGGCTCACCATGTGGAACAAATTCAAGTAAATCCTGATCAATAAATTCGGTCAGGGAACGTCCAGTGATCTCCGCTCGGCGAACGCTGTGCAGGTAGCGATACAAATCGTCCAACGGATCGGCCCGGAAGACACCTTTGGTCAGCAGTTCTGGATTCTTGGCGTATGCCCGTTTAGCCAGTCCCGCGAGCTGGCTGAAGCGATCTGCAAGAACTGGCTTGCCCCCCGCATCCAGGAGTGGCTTAGCCTTTTTGAACACGGCGTACTGTTCAGGGATCGGACCTGACCACTTCTCACGGAGAAAGTCAGCCACGTCAGCCCGCTTGGTTTTTGCTTCGAGCAGTACCAGCAGGTCAGAATCCTGGAACATTTCCCTGAGTGTTTGCGTGGCTCCTTGCTGAGGTAGTCCGGGAATATCACGCAGATAGTCCCGCCGGGCCAGCCCGTGCCCCAGAAACTTGCCCATCGCAGCGCGAGAACCAAGTTCCGGTTCCTTGGCGAATCGTTCGACTCCGCGGGGGAAGTAATCGGTGAACCTATCCTTCAATTTCTCGATTGCCGCCCCGCCGTCTTGCGCCGACCGCAACACCGTCGCTATTCTGTCTTTGACGCTTCCACTCAAAGCCTTGAGGGCGCCGGGAACTTCTACTGCTGGCAGTTCAAACGCATTACGAAGGGGTCCCATCCCTTCTTCAGTCAGCAGCTTCGGGTCAACATCCTTGATTGTCCGGGCGAGGTTAACGGCAAACGAATCAATTTCCGATGCTGCTTTCTTCTCAAGCCCGGAAAGCTTTCCTCCGAACCGTTGCTCGGCCATAGTCCGGCCACCCCGCACCGCAGCACTGAATAGACGGGAAACCTCGCGTCCCGGGAGGCTTTCGCGGATTCCCGCGCCGAGCACGTCGAGAGCGCCGCCAACCCGCTGCGCCGCTGCGCCTGTTCCGATTAGTCCGCGTGGCCCGCCGATTCCGAGCGGTCGATTGTAGCTGAGTAGTCCGCCGATTGGCTCTTTCCCATGTCGAGACAGAAAATCGGCTGCGCTGGAGAATCCGCGCCCTTTAGCAGCGGCTTCTAGCGCTTCCGGAGCAACGGTCCCAGCCAGACGCCCGACCGGCGTTGTCATCCGGGCGACGCGGGATTTGGGGATCGCCGCCCCAGCCCGCTTGAGAATGCCTCCGCCCCGTCCGAGACTTTTCAGTAAACCGACGCCGCCCAGATAAGTCAGCGGATCAGTCAGCACGTCGACCCCGAAGCCGGCGACATCACCCCAGTCAAGCCCTTCCCTGTTGGGGCCCATCCCTGCCTGTTCCAGAATATCCCTGCCCATGACCCGGTTCTCCCAGCTCGTTGGGCTGAGAAATTGGTCAATGGGGTTCTTCCATTCGCCGCTGACGGCGGAAGAGATCAGGTCGCGGCCAACCGAGGCGGGCAGGTCAAGGAACGCCCCAAGTGCAGAGATGGGCGGCAGCGCCTTCTGGGCGAGGCTTCGCACGAAACCCGTTTCCTCTTCGGGGGACATGTAGGGGGCTGATGGTCGACGGCCCGTTCGGCCGACAGCGGTACTGCCGCGAAGCAATGCCTGCAACGGGTCGTCTATTGATAAGAAGTTGACCGGCATAGTGAGTTAGCGATAGGTTCGAGGCTGCTTAGTAACTAAAAGTCCTGAATCCTCATCCTCTCCCGGCGCTGCCTCTCGCGTCCGGTCGCCGCTTTCGGTGCGGCCGTCACTCTTTTAACCTCACGGGCGTACCGGGCACGTTCATTTTCTGTGGCGATTTGAACCGCTTTAGTGAATGACATTCCAGAAATACGACGCATCAGGCTGGCAACTTCACGGCTAATGACAGTCTCGCGGTGACGACCAGTCAATTGGGTTCTCAGCGTGCCAGGGGCTGTTTCCCTCGGCATCTGTTGCAACAAACGCTGCCAGGCGGGCAGTTGCTCTGCTTTGGGAGACCTGTTTGCAGCTTGCACCTCCCGAACCATTTCAGCGCCTGTGGCCCCAATATCCAATGGAGGCGCTTCTGGTCCCATAATCTCTGCGTAAAGCCCTTCCGCCTGCTCGCTCAGAGGAATGGTCACTCCGGCACCTTTGCGCCACAGCGAGTCTGGAACCGTGCCGTTGGCATCGAGTATTGCCTTAATCTGCGCAGCAACCATCGCCTGCTCTCGCCCCTCTGGGGACTCCCGGAATGCGGCGTCCTTCTGCTGTCTTTGTTCTTCCCCCTGGATCGCCTGAGCTTGCGTAAATTTCAGGTAGTCGCCGAGTCCTGAATCTCCTCCGCCCCGCCCACTTGACGGAAGAGTCCGGCTGGAAATCGTCTGGCCACGCCCTCTGGCAGGGGACATGCCACCAATAAGCCCCTGTGACCCGTAGGCGCGCAGGTAGTTCCAGGGGTCGAGCGGAGGGCGGGCGTTGACTCTGTAAGATGTGCTACCGGCCTGAGGTGGCTGTTGCCGCCTGAAATCTTCATAACTCATGAATCCGGAATCTGCACCAGGGTCTTGTGCAGGACTGCCAAGCACACCCATTACCGCTTGGTTCATGCCATCCGGCAGCGCCGTGACTGGGCGCTTACTCATCCATTCCTGCGCGGCGAGCGGGTGCTCCCGAATCCAATCCGGCATTGCTTGTCCATAGGGCTGTGGCATGGTCGCTTTTCCTTACATGCGCCGACCTGGATACGAAACGACAGGACCGCCCGGCCGGGCAGTTCTCGTGACGCTTTCCGACTCGGCGAACGGCAAGGGCTGCCCTCTATACAACGCGATCTGGTTGAGCAAGCCAAGCTGATTCTGAATGTCTTGCTGACGAAACTGTTCGCCGCCACCAAGAATTTGCTGCGAGCGCCCAAGGTTAAGCTGTTGCCCGAGCATGTCTTGATTTGCGTTAAACTGGGAATAGAATTCCCGACCCTCTCGCTCAGCGGTAGTTGCCCTTTGGCGTGCTCCCATCTGGGCTTGAGTGTAGAGTTCGCCTAGACCCGCAGAGCCGCTCGTGAAGCCCCTGCCTCCAATTCCCTGTCTGAGTTGTTGTGCGAATCCGCCTGCTTGCTGTTCCCCGAACGCACGGCGAGCCATCGCTTGCTCGTCAATTACGCTCTGCGGAATCTGGGCTGACGTGATTGGGTCGAAGAGACCTTGCAGGGCATCCGTGTAGCTCTGCGGCGTCCCAACCGCCGTGTTTTGAAAACGCGACTCCATTTGGGGGACCATCCTGTTGGTGATCGCCTGCTGGGACGGCGAGTAAGCGGCACTAGAGCTTGAACGAGCATCTGTCCCGCCGGTCCTGAAGGGTCGCGTGTATTGTCCGCCTACCGGTATTTGCCCAAATGCCATGATTGCTTCCTTGCGTTCGACTGGGGTTCCTGCCCACCAGGGGATTGTACCACAGAGTTCGGAACTTCAACAGACTGGCTCGTAGCAGCCAACGTCCTGCTCGTTCGTGCCCGATTCAGGCCAGCATCCGCCCTTGCTGATCTCGATGCGGTAAACAGCGTCGACATCCACGCCGTTGATCTCCGCGAAAAGTCTCCATTCTGCCGGAACTCCCAGGAGTTGGCCCGTCACGGCATCCACGCTGCCCTGTGCCTGTGTGAAATCAGGATTCCCATCGAAGATGTCGCTGTTGGTGAAGTTTGCCTGCTGAATCCGCCAGGCTTCTCCAGGATTGGGCCCGAAGAATGGCGGTGCTTTTAAGCCCGGTATCGGGATGGTCGTCGCGTAGGCAAAAACGTAGGCACAATCAGCAGCGGGAGTGTCGCCGCCCTCGCGGAATCCAAGCTGGAAAGGCGCAGCCCGAAGGATGTGCCCTTGAGAGCCAAAAGCGTAGCGACCGGGAAACACCACGTCCGAGTTCTCGTTCTCATTGCCAAGTTCGTCCGTAATGAACTGCGGCAGGAAACCGAACCGCAGGACATCCGGACGGTCTGTGTAGATGATCCCGTGAATGGTCTCGACGACTTCGGTCTGCCGGCCAATTGGCAGTTTGCCCCGCAAGTTTGACTCGAACACACCGTCGACGCCCCGCTTAGGGAAGCCGCCGACACCACGCCGGTTGAACTGAATCTCACCACCAAGACCGTTGCCGTCCGGACCGCCGGTCACCTCAATACCGCCGAACGGGAAGAGTCGCAGGGTCTTGGCTTCGGTCATCCAGTTGCTGCTTTCGCGGACCTTATCGAGACGGTGAACAAGGTCCATCGTTTCGCCGCTGGTCCAAGCAACCAGATCGCCGTTCGCGTCAACCTCGGTGGTGAGCGTGATGTTGGTCGGGTCGCCGATAGCCTCGAACGAGACGCCTTTGTAGACGGTTGTGCTGTCGTTAGGCACGTATGTCGTGCTCCTGCGTTGGATCAAATTTTGCAGACAATTCGTGAAGCTGATGGCTGTTTATAATTCGATCCGAATACGCGCGACACAGTATCCGTGAAATTTGGCGATTCCACAATCTGTGAGTAATCGCAAGAGTCCAGCGACTGAAAAGTTTTTTCATTTCTCTGTCCTCTGAGATGTTGATGATTTACAACCAAACAGGAAACTGCATCAGATACTCGCCCTCGTCGGTCACAACCCCGGCGGTATCGGTAGTCTGCGGAGTCACTTCGATCACCAGCGTCCAACTATCGGGCGGAAGCACTTCATTCGCCTCAATCTGCAATTGCGTAGCCTGCACTTCCGTGGTCGATCCTGCAAGCCCAGTACGGTAAATGTCCATTTGATACGTCTGGTTCGAGCCGGATTTCACCTTGCCGGCGAACACGTTCAGCCCGCCTGTCCCTGTCGGCACAATCTCGTGAAAGACCTCGACCAGCTTGATCTCGGTAGAGATTTCTCCATTGAAGTTCTTCGTGATAATCTGGTAGTGTGCCGCCCGGAAGACAGATACCCAAGCGTCGACTGAAAGAGTGCCGTCCCCCAGCAGCTTCGCCTGCACGGACAGGAAGTTCTGATCGGGATCATCCAGAGAATCAAATCCCGTGCGGGAACCGGGCGACCATTGCGTACTGTTTGGGTAGAGGTTTACGTTGTAGGCGCCAGTCTCGCTGTTCAGAGAAATCACCTGTGCGGGGACGGTCGTGCGAACCCAATGTTCTTGGGTTTCCGTCGTGTTTCTCGGTTCGTCCTGTTCTTCGGGTGCCTCGAAGTCCGGGAGTGCCGCGAGACCAATAGGTTGAAGCTCGGGGAATTGCAGGTCAAACGGCGTGATGTTCAGGTCGTCGAAGGGCGGCAGGTCGAGTGACGGCAAGCTGAGCGTGTCCAGGTTCGCTGAGATCGGACCTGTGGTATGTATGGGAATCGACGAGAAAATCAGCCGCATTTCATCAGCAAGCAGCGGCGTGTCGTCCTGGCCCCAGAGAGTACGCATCAGCCGAATGGCAGCGTCCGTTGCAAGGTAAGTGGAGAGGTTCGGTCCAGGCATTACTGCGTCGCCCCCTCGATCGCCGCCTCGTGAATCTTCACACGATCAGTTCCACTGTACCCCCGGAGCTCGATCGCGACCACATCAGGACGCCAGGCGGACAGCTCAGTCCAGTCATCGAGCCTGAGCCAAGCGAAACCCTGCTTCTGGGCAAGATCAATCTCGTAGTCGGGCGAGTCCTTCTCCATTCGCAAGCCGCTTTCCTCGGCAGTGATCCGCGGCCAGTTGATGCTGGAGTTCTCGGGAGTGTCGCTGTAGTCCCTGAAGATGCGCAGGTCCATCTCGTTCGATCCCGTGACCGGACGGAAACTGCAAGTCACCCGCCGCGTTTGGTTGTGCTCCAGAAACACCCAGCGAACCCACCCGGATTTCCATTTCCACGTGATTCCCCCAATCTGCACAATGCTCGTGGTGTCCGGGATGACACTCCAGGGCTGAGTGATCCGCAACGTATTCCCAGATACCGATGCGATGATGCGAACCTGCCGTTTGCCGCGATGATCGACGATCGCCACAGGAGCCCCCACAAGCCCCGACACCGGCAAGGTGAGGTTTGAGTCAAGTGTGAGCGAATCAAGCGTTGCTGAGGCGACTGTGCCCCGCGTGTCGCCCTCCGAGGCGTCCACAACATCCAGCGTCCCTTGTCCCAGGGCAAAAATCTTGCGGGCGGTCCCACAGACCAAGGCGTGCGGCGTCTCAGTTCGCATCTCAGCCCCACAGCCCACGGGCCAGGGATACTCCTCGATCCACCATTGGGGAATCTGGTAGTTGAAGCATAAAGCATGTCGTGGCAGGTACTTGCCGCTGAACGACAGAAACCAGCGGATCGTGGCATTGGTCCTGTCGTGCGTGGCGTAGAACAGTTTTCGCGCTCGCCAGTTGATCCGGAGTTCGTCGGCTTGCTTGTCCAGGAAGAACAGGTCGTGAATCGGGGATGAGAGGTCTTCGGTCTCATCTCCGCCGTTGAAGCGGTAGATCCCCCGTTCGTCCAGCAGGTACGTCCAGCCGTCCACGTTGACCCAACAGCGATCATTGACGCAGCCCCGCCGGGCGGCAAGGAACACGCCACCGTCTGTCAGCGGGTCGTTCAAAAAACTCAGGCGGTAGATGTGCCTGCGCTCGACGATGTAGGCGAAGCTCTGCGCAACGAAGCCGCCGACGATCTCGTCTTCCAGATCATCCGACGACGAAATCTCGAAGCCGTTCACGGCCGGCACGGCATCAAATCTGCCTGCCTCGGAGAACTGCACCTGAGTTCGGCGTCCGGGAACGGGGCGAATCACGTATGTACGAAAACTGTTGGTCGCTCCACCGAAATCGTCAACAAGTGTGATTTGCGTCTCGGAATCCACAGTGTCGATCTCGTAAGCCCTGTCCTCCTGTGGAATATACAGTAGTCTGCCCTCCAGGGCGGAATTCCACTGTGTTGCCACACCGATAATCGTCTTCGATCCCTTCGTGACTTCGACGTGCCCGTCTTCGTAGCGGGCTTCGCCCAGGAAGAACAGCCGGTTCGAGTAATACAGCACGATCGGCTTGTCGCTGGGCGGTATGGCAAAGCGATTCGCAAGCGCCACGTTCTCGGTATCGAAGAGGGCGACTGAGACCTGTGCCGAGAGGTTGTCGTCATCACGAGTCGAGGTAAATTCTGTCCCGCAGAGATTCGTCGTCTCGACGTCTACGTAGTAAACATCGTTCTGTCCGCTTGTGTTGCGAATAATCTGAAGTGTGTGAACGCGGGAGTCAGTCGACGCTTCGATGTTCGTGTAACGGATTGCGCCAACGCTAGTGACACTGATCTCGTTTGAGATGGGGGAAAGATTACTGGGGTTGCCGTCGATGTCGAGCCAGCGCTGGTAAGCCGTATACCTTCCGCTGATGGTTCCAGCGTTACGTCCTTCGATCACCAGTGCTTGTGAGGGGGCAGGGACGCCAGCAAGTTTGGCAGTACGGCTGACACCGTTCCACTTGTGAACCGGGCTCACGCCGTTTGCCATGTAGACGTAACCGCTAGGGGCGCGCGCGAAGCTCAGGGGATGGAAGCGGGGGAGGGCTGAAAGGATCGCGGATGAACGGTTTTCGCTACTTTGCTTGAGGCACAACTCGTGCGAGATTCGCCTTTTAAGTCCTTCATTTACGGTAAAAAAGAAAATGGCGTCACCCGCTTTGGTTGATTTTGTTCACGGGAGTCAGCAGAATGGACCACCAGTCTTAACAAGAGAGAGATCATTTATGGCACAACAACCAGTTCCGATCGTTCCTGGCCGCCTGTATGGAGAATGGACTCCTTTACGACAAGACCCCTCACGCGGGCACAACCATTGGATCTGTCAAGTCACGCTAGGTCACAATCGAGATTATAACCACCTCGTCTCCGTTAGCCGGCGCGGCTGGCAATGCTGTCTCCAGAGTCAAAGTTCTGGCTGATCCTGCATAGTCGCTGATTTTTCTTGCCTGCCCCAATTGATCTCCTGAGACGACCACGAGGATCTGGTTGTTGTACTGGTCATCCGTCGTTCCAAAATCGCTGGAGAGATTGAAGGAAGTGGTGGTTGGCGTCGAGTCGGAAACCGAGCCGCCGACCAAGCAGCCCTTGTAGAGTTTTGCAAGGTTGGTCGCTGCTGCCGTAACGTTATCAATCTCATCAACGTCGCAAACCGTCGCGATGCTGGTCTGCATTCTCGCCCCGATGCGGGGATGGATCACATAGACCGAATCAGAACCTGGAGACGTGACCCAGTCCCGGTCGACCGTTACGACTTTCGATGAACCAACGTAATTGGTGATTGTGCGAGACTGCCCAGCGCCCGTGCCCCGAACGATCTCGATTTCCGCCGCGTTGAATTGATCGTCGCTTCCAGATGCCGCACTACGAAGCGTGATGCTTGAAGTGTCACCCGCCTGTGCAACACCTGAATCTTGGGCGGGCTCAGGCTCCAGCACGAATACTGTCTGGATGCCCTCGGTGCTTTTCACCAAACCCGCGATCTGGTCAGCGGTCATCTCAGTGGCGGTCAGATCGAGGTAGTAGACGCCGCTGCTGGTCGCAAGCTCCGTGGCTTCGCCGGGGCTCACATCGACGAAGGTCCCACTGTCCTTGCTAATCTCGGAGTCCAGCGACGACGCGCCAGAAACAAGTTGACCCGAAGTGTCGCGGATCGGGAAGGTTGCTCTATACGCGGCATTACGAATAATGCGTCTGGAGTCGATTGCAGCGATGGCTCAGCCCTCCTTGGCTACTGACTCAATACAGGTAGTTGGCCCCAACGCTGAACGTGAATGTCGGCGTGGCCGTCCCGCCAATGGTCCAGTTCAGCCGCCACGTCACGGGCAGGACGTGCGACACCTTCCGGTTCGCCGACTCGACCGTGCCCGGATAGATCAGCAGGTCAAGCGTTCCAGTTCCCGTTTGTTGGGCGAATGACCCGATGGTGATGTACTTGCTTGCGACAGGGTCTTTCCACTGGACGTCGAGATCGAGTGTTGGGGTGGTTCCGGTAACGACTGTGATGTCCAGGAACAGCAGCAGCCCCTTCGCCTCGACGTTGGTCGTGTCTGAGCCTGTCGCAGTTGCCGTGCGGGCGACGGAAGTGAGGAGAGTGATCTCTCGCGGCTTAGAGACAACGTAAAGCCGCTTGTACGCATCAAAGAGGTGGATGTCTTTTTCGCCATCGGAAAGCGTCGACGGCGACGCAACGTACCTGCCCATCACGGGAGTCGCGATGCCGTCTACTGCCGTGTCACGATCGACTGCCATTGTTCAGCCCTCCTTGGCTGTTTTTTGTTCCGTTCTTACAGCGGCAGATGCTGCGAAGGGTTGTATTCCCCGCTGTTCACGACGTCTTTGTATGATCCCACGGAATCAGGGTGCTCGCTGCGATTTTCACGAGCCTTTATGAGTGGCTTCAAGACCTTCCCATAAGCCTCTATGAGTGGCTCTAAGAGGTGGAGTAATTCAAGGGACGCCACAAGCCTGTGTGCCCCCTCGCAGTAATCGGTAAGGCCCTGCGCAGCGCAATCTTGGGACCAACCGCTCTGGATCGCCAAGTGTTTGACGACGCGGAGAATCTGTTCTTTCTCGTAGTCGGTGAATTCGTCGGCTGGTTTCATGCGAATTCTTCTTTTAGCGTCTTGATCGCTTCGGCGACTCTCGGGTTCATGAATCGGTCGTTAAGTTCCATTTTTGCTTGCGCAAACACCCCAATCCCGTGGTTCAAGGATTCTGTCGGAACATTTTTGCAGAAGTTGACGCAGGCGACAATACGTTTGCCATTGGCCACTCGTTCAGAGTGGCTCATTCCCTGACATCCAGTGAGTTCCGCGATTTCATGACACGTGTTGTCGTCTATCTCCTTGCAAACTGTTGGCATGTCGGTTCCGACGTCATGGACCCCCCACGGTTCAGGCGAGTGATCAGTCATCATCCTTCATTCCCGGTAAGCGAGTAAAATCCGCGAAAGACACTCCCGGACTGCACCGCTTCGGCAATTGGCAGCACTCCGGTTGCCCAAAGCGTCTCAGACGTTCCGCCCTTCGTGTTGTCGCTGGCAATGAACAACCCCTTGATCGTCACGGCCGCATTCATGGTGAACTGCACGCTGCTGGTGTTCTCGATCTTCCTTGAAGATGACTCCGCTGGAGACCACGCCGGGCGAGTCGCCTCATCGTAGTCCGTGTTCTCAATCCAGTCCGCGTGAGACCCCATGGTATCACCTATAGCCAGCGCCGTGAAGCTCTCGTTGTCGATCAGTCCCATGTACCACGCGGCCGGCGTCGTCCCGTTTCGGAACTCGTCGTTGAAAAGCTGGTTGATTCCAGCGGTGGTGAGACCGTTGGGGAACCAGTAGCTGGAAACCAGGACGTCGTTGTAAAAACGAAAGAGGCGGAATTGACCGCCGATGTGGAATTGCTGCTTCATGTCAACCTCGGATTTCTCATATCCATACCGCCGAGTCAGGGTCAGGCACCGTATCAAGTATACATTTCATACACGCCCAGCAGATTCGCACGACGAGTGTTTTTGAGCCCTTAATTTCCGCGACAGAAGGACTTGCCGTAACGTCGCAAAACGAACACCCGCCACACTCGCTTGACTGGATCATCTTTGCTGACGCACGCACAATTCCACCAATAGTGTCACTCATGTCAACCTCGGGTTCCTTAATCTCCGCAACAGCCCGCTGTCCGTCTGGACCAGAACGAAGTCCCGGCTTGGCTGCCGCATGTAGTACATCGAGATTCCGTTGCCGTCCGCGTCGCCGCCAGGAACGATCTGGAAGTGATCTTCAACAGACCTGTGCGTGCCGCTGACTGCGTAATCATACAGGACCGTGTGCAGCCCTGTCGTGAACTCGCTGCCAAGAGTAAACGGGAAACTGAAAAGCGCCGTCGTGTCGGGGCTGTCGGTGAGCGGGAGTTTCTGTGTCGTGACCAGCAAGCCGTCGTCGTCGAAGATGCGAGCCATCGGGGCTGTCGCTGGAAGCGTTGGCGTGCCGTTGCCATCGACGCAGCGAACGCTGAGAGGCAGGAGGTTTCCGAGTTGGTGGCGGCCTGAGAATGGCACTTCAGTCCCTCAATGGCGACAAGGGACGCTCTGACCACGGAACATAACCGACGTCTTCCTCATGTTCCGACGAGAGAACTTCGTCAGCGATCGCGTAGAGCATCTCCCAAGCGGATGCATCCTCGTTCATCGAGCGTGCGAATTCAATGATCTCGTCGCGTGTCATTATCTTCCGATCTTTTTAAGCCTCAAAGACAACGCGCATCACGTGACTGCAAAACTGTGTTCGATCCCTTTTTGCGTCGACGAAATCGCGAAGTCAAACGTCACAACGTAGACCTCACCCGCCTCGTACCCATCCGTCCCCAAGGCGCTGATCGAGTACCGGTAAGCCCCAGTCTCGACCCATGTCCCACCGCTGACGTAGGCGCCGTTTCCGGTTGAACTGTCCAAACTGAACGTGTTGGCGTCAACCCTTGTGACGGTGAAAGTCCCATTTGCCGCGGTATTCCCCGTGACGTCCGCGACGGTGGCCCTGGCTCCGGTCGTCAAGCCATGTGCAGCACTGGTGATCACGATGGGGCTGGCGTTGGTCGCGGCTGTCACTGTTCCCGAATTGAGTTGCGAGGTCGTTCCTGCCTCAATGAAGCCGCTGGGACCGTGAACACGAAACGCCGGCAAGGCGTCTGCCTGGACCGGAGTCTCGTTCGTATCCTTGGTTCTGATGACTCCGTTCAGCGTTGCGTCAAGCTGTACGAAGCCAACGAAACTTCCATGTTCCATTCGTCAGCCCTCCGTGGCTGATGCGTCTCGCGTTTCTCAAAAAGAGCGCCGGGCGGATTCGAACCGCTCTACTGGAAGGTTACTTTTACCAGCCTTGACTAAACTCCTGATCGTGTTCACACACACGCAGCCGGCGCCAATTCTCCAAACAGAAACAAGAGGGTCGCCCCGCTTCCTGCGGCCTCCAACGCATCCCTGCCCTCCGACGACCGCCTTGCTTCAAGCCTCAGTACCCATTGTGACTACTGTGCGAACTCTGGTGCTTCTTCTTACGCTTGACTCCGATCCTGCGTTTCTTCTTGCGCTTCATCGCGAAATGGCGCAACTTCGCTTCAGACATCCCGGTTCTGGTCTTCTTACCTGCACGGAGGCGTCCGAGATCAGCGCCCATTAGCAGGCGTTGGGCTTCATTTACTGCGGGCATCAGGCGTCCTCATCGTCGAACTTGATCACACGAAGTCCTCGCCGAACTTCCAGCGTACCACGAATCCGACCATCCACATTGATCTGCACAGTTGAGTAGCCCGGCTGAATGTCCGTAGGGTCCGCGTTCGACGCCATGCCGCGAAAGTCCCGAAACGCGATTTCACTGCGGGCTGGATCACCCATGTCGAGGTAACTCGCTGTGGAATGCTGATTGTGTCTGTCTGGCGAACGCTTCTTTGCGGACGCAATCTTGCGATTTTCGTTCTTTCTGCGCTTTGTGGAATTCGTCCTGCTCGCGAAGCTGCCGCAGTTTTTCCACTTGGGTTCCGATCGCCCAGCCAAGCCAGTAGCCGAGCATAAAGAAAAGCACGCCAAAGGCAGCGGCCGCCAAAGCGATAAGGAACCCTTCAGGCATAACAACCCTCCTCACACACAACCCACGCAACAGAAAAACTGCCCGAACTCATCTTCGCCCTCGTCGTCCTCGTCGTACTCGTCTTCCTCGTCTTCCTCGTCGAACTGTGCAGCAACCCCTGCCACGACGTCCTGCATGTCTTCCACCATCTGCTCGCGGTGGAACAGCTCGCCGTTGATGTAGTTCGTGATGAGTTCCAGCGACACGTTGCGCGCCCGGTCTTCAAACGGAACAAGATCGCGTGGCACCGGAATGTGCGTACCGCAGCCCGACTCTTGCCGGTGACAGTAGGTAAGCATCTCGAAAGCCACTTGGACTCGCAGCGGTGGCATCGGAGGCGAGATCAAAAGCTCACGAATATCACGAGGCGGCTGAGGTGCCGCGGGGCGAACAATTGGTGCCATGACTTTCTCCAAAGGGCGGATCATTCCACCGGTAACAGAATATGCAAAGGCAGCGTGGTCGTGCGCTTGCATGTCCGGCTTTCTGATCTGGGTGCACGCAGCTTTGATAACGCACGGCAAACGGCAGCGACCGGGGTCCATCCCTGCCCTGTCACCCGACGTCCGCCATTCCAAATCGTGCACTCATGTGCGTGTCGTTCCCCGTTTCTGTTTACGGTTTTAACCGTCCAGTGTTTCATCACGCCCAACATCGCGGTTGCCTGATTCATGTCGAATGGCACAGGTTCCTTTGATTGGCTCATGTCTCGGGCTTCTCCAAAAGCGACTAGATCGATTCGACTCCAACTTCCTTTTCGCCAGACTCGCTGCCGGTTGCTTTTTTAATCTGAAATGGCATCCAGAAGCAGTAGAGACTCGTTGTCGCGGAAGGAACGTCTTCCGGCTGAACGAGCCGAACCCGCGTGCGAGGCTGTGGGTTGCCATTCATGTCGAACACACACAGATTCACGCACGTGTCAGAATGGACGTAGGTGATGATCGCCGCTAAAGGTCCTTTGTTCTCTTCTCCGATGGCGTCGTCTGGATTCACCCACACAATTCGGCCAACTGTTGGTTCGATCACTGAGTCTTCCTTTCTCTCGGGTTGATTCAAATCTGACCGACCATACCACTGAACTTCCCGAAAGTCCAGCACAGGACCCGGGTCAAGTCACATCAGCCCCAGATGGGAAGTAGATCAGCCGCCTCGGCCAGGGGCTGTAGTTGAAACCTTCCACGTAGACGTTGCGCATCTGGCTGACACGGGAATCCGCATCCTTGGCGTCCCCCAGCGCTTCCTGGTAAAGCTCCTGTATGACCCGCATCTCCTGGCCATTGTCGCCGAACATTCTGCGAATGATGCAGATTTCGCGTTCCATGCATCGCATAAACGCCGTCGACATCACGCCCGGCTCGATATCGAGCGGATCGCTGATCGTGTATTTGACGTCAGACAGCCCGTCGTTGAATTCTTGATCCACTTCAAGTTCAGCGCTGTTCGTGACCGTCATCACGGTACGCTCTGTGAAGTATGGGCTTGCCCCAGTTCGCCCCGTGGGCATCGCTACGTCGTTCTGGGCAAGCCGCATGATCGACCCAACATGAACACTGCTGAAGTTCGTCCCGTCTCCCGTAAGGGTCGTGTCGCCAATCGAGGTACTCACGGTGCCGCCCGACTCCTCTTCAACTTGAAGCGGTTCCATCCGCCGCCGATACATGAAGTCCACCGGAAACTGTGAGTCCGGATACGGGTAGAAGGCAGCTTCGATCGTATTCTGAAAATCGCGACTCCCCATGATCGTGTAGAACAACCAGGTGCTCGAAGCGGTGTCGATGTAACGACTCAGACGATGCCACTCGCGAGGATGGATGTAGCGGGCAATGAAAGTCCCTTCAGGCAGGAACATCTCGTCGATGCTCACAAGATCAGCCGGCATCGGGTAAGAGTTTCTGTAAAGCGTGTAGTCGGTTCCAGCGTCAAGATCACTGCCGGGGTTCATGTCGATGGCAAGCTGGAGGTTCGTCGAGTCGAGACGTGAAGCAACCTGATAGATGATGTTGCCGATTCGCAGCCGGCCAGTCCGTGCCCAAGCGGGCCAGCTCGCCCCGGCAAGTGTCAGGATGCGCTCGCCAGAGGTGTGTTCTGAGTGATCATACTGAACACTGCCCGTGTCCTGCGGGGCATCAGTCAAAATGCGACCAGGACGGGTGTAGTACGACCATTGATGCTCGTTCGAGAAAATCCGGACAGCAGACAAAACAGCACGACGCACGTCCCGGCGGGCGTCCGCGCTGGGATTCCCCCTGAGGTAATCGACGCCGTGATCGATCAGGTCTTGGTATGTGAGAATTTCGACTGGTCCGGGCATCCTTGCCCCCTTTTGCAGCTCTGCTACAGGCCCCTGAAAGATGCGACCTTCTCTTTCTCGCGAAGAAATTCTTCCACTTCCGCTTTTAACGATCGAAGACGCACGACCTTGTCGTACTCTTCATCGGTAAGAACGATTGTAAATTTTTCATACCCTTCGACTTCTGGTCCAGGACCTTCGAGGAAAGCAGGCCCATATGACTCATCCCAGTAGTTGTGTCCGGTCTTGGTCATCGGTAGATCCATTTAAGCAGGCAAGCGCAAGCGCAACTCGCCGACATGAGCACACAAACGTAGAGTTCCCAATAGTGATAGACGTGTTTTCTCATGTGAGTCAGGATAACTTATCGCGAGTCAACACGCTACGCCAACTCACCGTTTGTCCGGATCGCGTGGTGCCCGCTGCCGCCGTTCAAAAACCTCATCCGCCCGGTGGCGGCGATCGAATGCCTCATCCGCCCGCAAGCGGCGATCGCCGGCGATCTCGTCAGCACGGAAGCGGGGACCGTCAGCGGCAGCGATGAACTCGACCCGCTGAAGGTTCTGGAGAACCTGATCGAAGGGTGTCGGAGGCGGCACAAAAATCGGCTGAGTCAACGCGACGTTCCAGTCGAGGAACAGCCCCGGAATGTCCGGAATCGGCTCCGGGTCCATTCTGTTGAATACCGTGACAGGCTCGTCCAGGGGAAGCGTGGGGACGCCCAGTGCCGTGTACCACATGTCGACGGTGACCACCTGGGTCAGGTCGCCGGTCATCAGCAGGAATGGATCGTACAGCTCGCGGAAAGCTCGCGGCGGCAGCATGGGCACGGACAGGCGGGTGTACCATTTGTCGAGCGTGATCGACTCGTCGCGGGGGGTGTCGTCGCCAACGTCCAGAGGCTGAACGCCGACAGGCAAGCGGGCTGCTTCTCGCGGCAGATCAAGCAGCGGCGTCTCGAAAGCGTCGAGGTGAACGCCTTCGACAAGGTCCTCTTCCCGCTTGTATTGAAACTGCGGAATCGGTCGCAGTGTCGGCTCGGGCAAAGGCAAGGAAAATGGGGTGTACCAGGGAATGCGAGTTGGCAGCAGCGCTTCATCCGGGATCGGCTCAGCGTCCATCCTGTGCTGAGTGGTGATCGGTTCCTGTGGCGGCAGTGTCGGCACCGACAGCCCGGTGTCCCACGAGGCGACCAGAACGAATTCCGACAGATCGCCCTCCATCAGAAGGAAGCCCATTTCGGGCTCGACGAATGGGTCGACCGGGAAGATCGGCTCCGACAACGGGCTGTTCCATTTATCGAGCGTGATCTGTTCCGCGAGTTCTTCTGGGTGCTTGGTCTCTATCGGCGGCTGGGGAAGCAGCCTCAAAACCGCAAACAGCGGCGTGGACAACGCTGTGTACCACTTGTCGATCGTGACCTGTTCTGCGAGGTCCTCTTCCCGTTTCGTGTCCAGTCTCGGCAGCGGAGCCAAGGGATGCGCCGCGAAAACCGGGACCGCCATTGACCTATAGCGGTCCCAAGGGACCTTCGCTTCACCGGTCTCGGAGACATCCCGGCGATCGCTATTGGGATAGAGTGCCCGAAGGAACGGTCGTGCGAAGAGGGGGTCTTGGCTGCGAGGAAGCCACTTGTCGACAGTGATCTGTTCAGCGCCTGTGAAGTTCGGCGGCGACGCCTCGAACGGAATGACAGAGGGGTGGATTGCGAGGCTTAACCAAGGGTTTTGATTCGTCCACGGCAGCCACTTGTCGAGCTGAGGAACCTCTGCCGCCCCCAGGGACTCGATGGGCTCTGTGCTTGCCTGGTAGAGCACCGTTTCCGTGAAAGTGACGGCTGTGCGCGTTTCACTCGCAACCGGAAGGGCCAACGCCTCCGGAGGTTCGCTGCTTGCCGGGTAGAGCCAGTAGTTTTGCATGGCTAATAGGCCACAACTCTCTGCGCGAGAAAAATGTCCGTCTGGTTGGCAATGATCCTGCCTTGACCTTCACCGAGACCACTGACGCCAGCGGTCGTTCCGAGAAATCTTCCGAAAGCAGGTATCAGGAGATCGTCTTGTTCGAGAAAATCTGCCCCGATTTCGTCCGGGGTCACCAACCTGCCCCAGAACCCGACATTGCAGATTTCCCCATTCCAGTATCTGCCCGTGTCGTTACTTACTTTCTCGACATGTCCGATTCTAACGTCGGTGGTCTGCCCGCCCGGAATAGAACCGCCGGCGAGTGCTGTTCCAGAACCGTCCTCATCGCCGTCTACCCATATGCGCACAACCGCGTTGTCCCAAGTTCCCCAAACACGGTGCCAAGCGCCGTCGGAAACAACGGTGGTCCCAGTGTCTGAAACAATGGATGTCCCATTGTAAACCCGGAACGTCATGTGTTCGGAAGAATCTTTGTAAAGGTGAAACCTCCGAAAATCCGGTCCAGTACCGTCACTCCACATCCCGACTGCATCGTCGTTGCTTCCGGTCGTGGATGTCTTCACCCAAGCAGCAACGGAGACGGCGGTTTCCGCGGTGTTGACCGAGAGTCGTGTGCCAACATTCACCAGAGACGACCCGTCAAAACTCAACGCTTTCCGGTCGTCGTTGTCAACCCAGGTGACGCCACTCGGGATTGTGCCATGATTGTCGAAAATGCTGTAGTCGTTTAGGGTCGAGCCGATGCCCTCCGTCATCGGCCAAAAGCCTTTCAGCTTTCTCGCGAACGGACTGTTGGTGTTCAGCAGGGACGAACCGCTGGCGAAGCGGAAGCCCCTGTCCAACACTGTAGGCTGCCTGATGCCCATGTCACGTCCACGTCACCTGAGTTTCAGTAACGGTTCCATCGGCTGTTTTGCTGCGCATTTGCGCGGAGACTACGCAAGGCTGGTCACCGCTGTTCTCAATGTAAAGTTTCGCCGACTTCCAGCTCACCGGCATCGAGATGGGCGCCGACACGATTGGGTCTTCGTCCATGTTGAGCGACGCCACTTGGTTCGCGTGTAGGGGGGTTGTGTACTCGTCAGCAGAATCAGGATCGGCATCAGGATCGCCGACTGTTCCGAGCAGCCAGACGTGCGCTCGGTCCAGATCGTCATTTGGCGACTCGTCGTCTGTGGCTGATTTTACGATCAGCTCTGAGGTGATCGCGCCGTCGGGGAAGGCGAACGCATCCGACGTGGCATTTCCAGCACCGGCGATTGATTTGGTGTTAGCCACATCTTAGGTCCATGTGATCTGAGTTTCGGTAATGGTTCCGTCTGCCGCTTTTTCTCTGATCTGCGCAGAAGCCACGATGGCGTTCGATGATGCGCCGTTTGACGCATAGACCTTAATGCCCTTGAGTGCCGGGGGGATCCCAATCGGCCCGCTGATAGCCGGGTCTTCGCTGTTCGTGTCAAGCACAGCCACGACCTTCGCGTGTGAAGTTGTCGTGTACTCGTCAGCGGAATCCGGGTCTGCATCGGGGTCGCCGACTGTGGCAAGAATCTTGACCGTCAGTTCATCTCCAGACGCTGGCGTTCCGGCGTTGTCGGCTTTGACGATGACTTGGGCGTCAATCGTTTCGTCGCCCATTGAGTGAGCATCAGACGTCGCATTTCCTGCCGCTGCGATTGACTTGCTGTTTGCCATCAGGCTCCCCTTGCTTCAGATTCCTGCTCGACTCTCCTGAGGAGACCAGCAACAAGATTCCTGATCTCTTGGTCCTTTTTGTAGAGTGTAACGATCATAGCGTCGATGACTAGCTGATCCTGCGGCACCAATTCGTCATACGCTTTGCTGACGTCCTTGTCCATTCCTTACTCTCCCTTCAATACGCAACAGGCACAGACTCCGGCTTCGGATTCGGTTTTTGCATCGGTTGCATCGCGGCCACGAACTGCGGTATGGTTCCCGCCGACGTCAACCCCCTCGTGATGATCCACTTGATTGTTACTGTACCGATAAATGCCGGCACAATGATATCTTTAATTGCCATCAGGTCGCCCTTGTTCTGCTGGTTGGGCTGGTAGCATCGTCGAGAGTGTACGTTGCGGCGGTGGTTGTACCGTCGAGCTTTTTCACGGTCACAGTGGTGCTTGCTATAGCGAACTCTCCGACTGATTGCATGATAAGAAAGAGGGCTTGGGCAAGCGTGGGCGCAGTGCCGTCAGCCGCGTAGGCTTCGCTCATTTGTATTGTAAGAATGTCGGCCACTACAGCCGTCAGGCACTGCGGTAATGAATCGGTGTCTTTTGCGAAGCCCGTCCCTTTGATGTCAGTCAAATGATCTTCGAGAGTGACCTTGGTGGCTGTGAGAATATCAGTGACATGCCTGCCGTAGGTGCCTGACGCCGAATGCCCAAGACTCCCCTCATCCCAGACGGCATCCGCAATCACCGCTGCGGTTGGGTCGTTCAGATTCGTGTTCGCGGTGAGCGTCCGTGTGCCGTTTGTCCAGACGGCAGCAGCATCGTGAGTCGAGAATCCAGTCGCTGTAACCCAAGCTACATCACCTCGGTCCCGTTTAGCTTCATTCGAGTCCGTAGTCTCGTCATACGTGCCGCTTCCTGCGCCTGTCGCACGCACCTCTGTCCTTGCCGTTGCATTGCCTGCCTGTTTACCAGCAATAAGTCCAAGCCACTCTGCGAGAGATGTAATCCCAGCAAATAGTGTGGCCGTAATGCGTCCGAGGAGCGTATCAACATCCGCTGGTAAGTTTGCTGCGTCCAGTTCGGCAAGCCGTCCCTCAGTGCAGACAGATGCCAGCGCCGCACTGTTTGTGCCAACCATGTCCGTGTTTGTTGTTGTCGTGGCAACCAGCGTGACGTTGGCCACCGCATCAGTCGCCGGATCGAAGTATGATGCCGCAACCAGTGTTCGGGCGTTGAATTCAGCAACGGTTGGAATATCTGCTATCGTGGCAGTGTGATCGGCAGTCTGTAGTGTGTTTCCGGTGTACGTCGTAAGCGTATCCACCAGCACGACGCCCTGAACCTTGTTCGTCGCTGGATCGTAACCCTCATCGGCGAAGTCCTTCAGGTCGGTAAGCGACTGGGCGACTCCGCCAAGTTGCGTAACATTCGCGGGCATCAACGACAGCCCCAACGCAACTGCATCTTCCGGGTCGTAGTCCACCAGTCGTACACGCCCACCGATTACGACCATTCCGGTCACAGTGCCACCAACGTCAACGTGCTGTGTTCCGGTCGCGAATGCTGCGTCCGGCAGATCCAATCGGTATTCACCATCCGAGATGTGCAAGAACCCCCCATCGGTGTGGGCGGTTGTCAAAGCCGCAAGAGTTGCCTCGGTGACTGAAACCAAGGCCCCACTCTCTCGCCGATACCATAGGTCGATTCCTGCCGTATCCCACACGACACCCGTTTCAGGCGTACCATCCGTAGCATCAATGATACGAATCGTCACCGACCGATTGGTTGCGCCCTTTTTGACAATGTCGAGTAATGTAGCCATTTCAGCTCGCCAATTGCATTACTTGAGGAAGAATTGTGCCACCTGCAGCAGCCGGTGCAAAGCTAAACCGCCTCACCCCCAACGGATACACCATTCGCCACGGTTCGTTGTGGCTTTGCTTAATTAGGCTGGAGGAAAGACCTCGGTTGTAGATGCGGAGGTCGTCGACTAAACCATTAAAATAACGGTCGTTGCTGCTTTGTCGTCTCCCAATTACAGGGTTCCATTCGGCGACGGCTTCTCCTCCCGGAGTTGTAGAGTTCTTTTCGTCTCCGTCCACAAAACTTCTAGCAGTGCTTGCATCGCTTGACACAACAATATGTTGCCACTCATCACTGAGATTGACTCCAGTATCAAGACCATTGATATCCCCGCCAATAAACCCGGCAATTTCATCAGTACCAGTAATCCAAATTCCATATGTCTGAGTGTTAGCAACCCACTTCCCTGCAACTACACTATTCGCGCCGGGCTGAGTGGTTGCCTTGACCGAAATAGCGATAGTTAATGGGTCTGTATTAGGTGTGAAATCTAACAATGACGAATCACCTAAATCAACATACTGGCTACTTGCCGATGCAAGTTCCAACGCATGCACCCCGCCCCATCGCGGATGATGCACAGCTTTTCGAGTTGGACCGTTAGTGCGGGTGCCGTGGTTTTTGAATACACTGTAGTCCCAGTCCTTAGCGTTTCCGCCATGTATGCCGAGAGGCCACCAACCGATACAGCCTTGGGCCTGCGCAGAATCGCGGTCCATCACAAACCGCCCGCTTCGGAATGCGGCTTTGCGTTGTTCTGGTGTGAAGGACCAGGCGCCCATTATTGTGACTCGGGGTTGACGGAGTGGCTGATACTAGGCATAATGGCTGTAGGAGGTGCCCATGAAAACATGCTCTGCGTGCAAGATAGAATTGCCATTCTCTAATTTCCATAAAAACCGAGCACAACAAGACGGATACGCAAATCAATGTAAGGAGTGCTCCAAAGCGTCAGTCAAGAAATACTACGATTCAGAATTGGGTCAAAAAACCAAGAACTCATACAGAAAATCAAAGATCGGAAAAGAGTCATTGCGCCGCGGTCGCATAAAATACGAAAAATCTGACAAAGGCAAGGCAACCAAAAAAAGGTTTCGCCAAACAGAAAAAGGGAAAGCTTTAAGTATTCGTGCAACAAGGCGTTTTGCAGTCAGGCACCCCCAAAAACTTCGTGTCTACTGGGCTGTTGCCAGCAAAATTAAGTCCGGCAAAATGCCGCCCGCATCCACACTGATTTGCAATTCTTGTGGTGGGGCCGCAACACAATATCACCACCATAACGGATACGCTCGCGAGCACTATTATGATGTAACCCCCCTGTGTACTCAGTGTCACAAAAACGAACATGCGCAAGAGATCATTGGCTCTCCGGAACTATTGGGCTAAGCGTAACATGTGCTTCGATATCATCAGTGTCACAAATCGTTTGCCCACATTCATTCTTGACAATCAGACTGCCATACCGGTGTAAAGGATTCAGAACGCCGACGTAGCCGATTTGAATTGAATCAACAGCATCGTCAGTCATCACCATTACACCTATGAGAATCAATTGACTTACGGCGTCTGCAAGATCAGCCGAGTAGCCGCTGTAGGCTGCTGCCACACCACTTGCCGCACCCATGTTGGCTGTGCCTGCTGTGCCCGACGGTGAAGCGTTCCAGTAGAATTCGATAATTCCCCCGGCTGTTGCGGCTGCCACCTGCATCTCGATACATGCGGTGCAGACATAGCTCTCGGCGAAGTTGACGCCCAGGTCCACTTTGGCTGATTGTGCCGCCGCCGCATTTACCAGGTTCAGCAGTGCCAACTCTCCAGTTGTGGGCGTGCTTTCCTGTAAATCGTTCGCGGCTGTTGGGCTGAAATCACCGGCATGATTAGCAAAACTAATCTGTTCCGGCGTGCCGTCCATCGGCGTCTGGAGGAATTTTGCTACCATTGTTATCCCCTTGCCATTTGAACGTGGCCGGCGAGAAGTTCGGCTTTGAGTGAAGAAATATCCATTCAGCTACTCCTTGCCGGGAACACCCCGACAGGGGACGCTGACGGGCAGAAACGACAGCTCCAGCTCCGACATGCCGAACGTGTCGATGCCCTTGTCCTTGAGGTCCAGCCAGCGTTCGATCGGGATGCAATGCTCGCATTCCGGACGTGGACAATGGATACCATTACACTTCTGGCAGAAGCCCATCTTTCCTTTGATCGCTTCTTCAATCGCACGGCCCAAAATCCACTGACGATCGCAATGACAACATTGAACCGTGTCGGCTTGCGCGATTTCCGCACCAGACTCATCGTAAGTGATCAGGTGCCCGTCTGGTTTCAGCACACTCAGTCCGCTGGCTTTTGAGTTCGGCATCCGGCTTCCCTGCCAATAAGAAAGTCCGCAGCGGGCGAAAAGATTAGAAACTCCCGCTGCGAACCCGACGACGCAATGCTCTAGCAAATACTGTTCGGCTCAACGCATCATCCCGTTGGTGACTTTGTTGAGTCCCACCTTCAACCGCTTAGCGACTCGCGTTCGGTGAGCTTCAACGCATTCCTCGCAAGCCGAGTACAGGCCGAGTTCTATTTTATGCAGCGGGCTCTCTTTACCAAAGAAAGGAACGTCCTCTTTGCGAAGACGCATCGAGATCATTCCTGTTCCTTCGCGTGGAGCCAAGCGGCAGATTCCGCAGATTCGTGTGGACATTGGTTTTTCCCTGGGGGTGCGATACACTGCTGGTTCACGCGGCAACATTCAACATAGAAGCAAAGCGATGATCGATCAAAAGTTCGGCTCGTGGACGGTTCTCGGTCGCGGCGAGAAAAAACGTCATTGGCTTTGTCGCTGCAAATGCGGCACGGAAAAAGAAGTTTTTGAGGGACATCTGAAGATGGGAAAAACGAATTCCTGTGGATGCGAAATGGGGAAACGGGTCTCTGCATCGAAAATGCAATTCGGTGCGGACGACATCACCGGAAAGATTTTCGGTCGATGGACAGTTCTGCGGAGATCCCAAAACAGAAAGCTGTATTGGGCCTGCTGCTGTTCCTGCGGCAATTGCGACGAAAAAGACGTCCGTGTTTACGCGCTTCTTAATGGCACCAGCACTTCCTGTGGCTGCTACAACAAGGAACGCACAAAACAGACGCACACAACCCACGGCCTGGCTGGCACTCGTCTGCACCAAACGTGGCGAGACCTGACTCAGCGATGTACAAACAAAAAACACAAGTGGTTTGCCTACTACGGAGGCCGTGGAATTACTGTCTGTGATCGATGGCAAGGGCGCGATGGTTTTCAGAATTTTCTGGACGACCTCGGACATCCGCCAAGCGACAAGCACACAATTGAACGAATCAACAACAACAAAGGCTACTTTCCGCTAAACTGTAAATGGGCCACACGAGCAGAACAGGCTAGGAACAAAAGGAAACGAAAACCTGACGGCTCACTTGACCCACCAAACGGAACCCTGTAAACTTGGTACATTCATTCTTCATGGTGAATGGTGGACTCGACCGATCCAGTGAAGCTCGAATGGACCGGTTGCAGCCCGAGACCATTCGCCGCCGTTGCCGGACACTTCAGCTCGCCACCGGGAGCACTCACAAATCTTTGAGTCGAACGTTGATTTGCCGAAATGTTCAGTAGTATCGCGTTCGACGTGTAAGTCGGCTCGGCAGTGTGATTCTCGCCGCCAGAAGCCAAGGCGGCAGGATCGTCGGGGTCGAGAGGTTGCGGAGTGACCGACGTGGCTGTCCCGGCAGCGGTGTAACGCTGCAACAGCCAGTTCAGCGCATTGTCGGCCGGCGTCGCTGACGACCCGAAAATGATGTCATAGATTGCCGGCCGAATGGTCGTGGCTGAGGTGAGTCCAAGAACAGAGTCAGTGGCAGAGGCGACGGCCTGTGCCCCGTCGATCGAGTAGCGGCGTCCCATTGTGCGATTCCTTTCGCAATTGGTTCACGTCCGTGTTTTTGACTCCTGATGGCGAGGTTTCAAATAGGGGCCGGGTAATGCTGGATTAGGGCAGTCCCGGCCCCACACCACATCGGAGACTTCAGGGATCGTTCTAATGTATAGCAGACCCGAACGCTGCTGGCAAGATGTAGTCGAAAAACCACCCGAGCATTCTCAGTCGGTCCCGGAGGCTTTGCGCGAAATCTCTTCCTTCATGTCGCCGAGCTTTTGGGGATGGTGCTTCAGATCATCGTACAGACCGGGAGACTCCACGCAACGGTCAAAAAGTTCATCCTCGACGATGTCGTCAGCGACCTGGTATTTGTCCGGGTCGAACTGCTGATCCACTCTCTCGTTCTCGCCCGAATGGTCGATCTCGACAGGCGTGTGGTTGACGAGTCCCTCACAGGTCATGTTCCGTTCTGTGACGACCGCTTTCACGTCATCCACTCCAGAGACCCAAGCACGGGGGTCACCCGGAAACGCGGCGAGCTGCGTCATGTACCGCTTGCCCGTGACGTTGACGCCGTGCTGAGAGGCGATCCTGCGGTAGAAATCTCCGACGTGCGGGTTGTGCTCGAACTGGTTGCCGTTGTGGTAGCCCTCGGAAAATGCGCGGTCAGACCCTTTCATCATCGGAGAGCGCCTGACAGCCAGCATTTCGGCGAGTTTGTGCGGTTGCCCTTTGTCACGTCTGAGGTGTTCGTAGAACGACTGAACGTGGGGGCGGCGGTCGATCCGCGGGTAACGAAACGGCACGTAGCCGTGGTGGCGGGCTATGAGGATTGTCAGCATAGTTTAGACCCTTGTGACGCGAATGGCCGATCAGGGGCTCCTGTAGCCAGGGCTGCCCCGGACTCATACGCAAAACCCCAAGCCAAGGAGCCTTGAAGTGAATGTGGAGTGATCACAATCCCGTCAACGCGGCAGGATTCTTCCATATTCCTATCCGACCGATCCCCTGGAACGAGCAGTCGCTCCTTTTCGATCAGCTCATCGATGAGAAGTCCGTAAAACGCGAGAGGTACACGAATCGACTTGATCTTCCCGTAGATGGCGTTATCGGCAACCACTTTCCGAAACACTCTCAAATAGAACCCAGGCGGCGGTATCGACGTCTGGGTGATCAGATTTGTCAGCATTTTTCAGACCCTCATGGCCACACGCGACCCGGACGCATACGCAAAGCAGCCCAGCCGCGAATCCGAGAACACGTGCGCCGAAACTCCTGCGGTTCATTAGCTGTTCTCCAGGCGTACCTCGGGCACCTCAACCGGCTCCAGCTCTAAACACTTTCGGTTTTCGGGATGGATGCACATCAAAAGGTCGTTTGCCGCGATCGCGTATCCGCGAGCGTGGTTGAGTGAGTATTCGCGGGCACCAATGGCATCCGCCCTCTTCTCAAGGAAGGTGGCGATCAGGTGAATCTGGATTTCGTTGGGAGTGTCTTTCATGCCGCGTGAGTGCCTTCCACATTACGAAGCTCGCGATTTCGCGTTCTTGCCGCCAAGGCGTCAATCGCCAGCGAGAGGTGCTTGATTGCGTCAGCGTTGAAGTCGCAGGCGTAATTCGACCCCTGGTAATACTCAAGCCGGTCCCTCGCCGCCGCGATGACGTCCTCGACAAACGCCCCGTTTGGTTCTTCCGGTTCCTTGCGACCACGGGGACCGTTCTGCCAACCGATGGCAAAGCCAGGCCCGAACGCGGTGCCGCCACCTGGACTGCCGCTTTCGTTTTCAAAATGATGCGACGTGAAATCTTCCAGAGACATTATCACTTTTCCTTTCCATTTCCCTGCACGGCCGCTTTCTGGGAAGTTTGCTGCTTCGCCAACTTGAACCTCAGATTACCCTCCTGCCTCATCAAGTCAAGCTTCAGCAGCGATTGTTCGCGTTCGTGATCCAAATCCTGATCATGTTCCTCTTCGGATTGAACCATCTCCTGCGTGTGTTCAGCGGCGTCCTGAGACAAATTGACCATCATCTTCTGGCGTTCCATCTCCATCTGCTGCTGCAGCTTCTGCATCTCCATCTGGGCTTTTTGCTGTTCGATTTGCAGTCGCTGCTGTTCGAGCTGCGCCTTAATCTCCTCGGGGGACGGACCCTCTTTCGGAGGCGGCGGGCGAAGCACGTATTTCTCGGGATCGGTCATCTGGTGCGATTTCGCCCAGAACTGCCAGAGTTCGTTCAGGGGTCCGAAGTCGCCACTCTGGAAGCCGTAATCCTTCCAGACCTGCCCCCAGACCTGAGACGCCTGCTGTGCGTTCTCGACGTCCATGGCGGCGTTCGGCTTGCGAATACTGCCCGCTTCGATCCGGTACTCAAGCTCGGCGACAATTTGCGGCAGATCGGCGGTTGAGACGATCTCGCCCCATAGCTGCGCACCCATCGGTCCCAGAGGGGGAAGAACATCTTGCGGCCCCAGATGCCAGCGAGCGGCGATCGCTTCCTTACGCGCCAGTTCCGTAGCGCCACTCTCGACCATCTGGGCCATGTCGTCCGGTCGCACGCGGACCATGTCGCCTTTCAGGCTCGCCTCTTTAGCGGAACGGATTTGTGTACTGGTGGTGCCTCGGGTCAACAACTCATTGATCCCCGTCCGTTCCTCGAACAGCCTCATCACGTACTCGATGACCTTGAAAATGTCATCGTTCATTCCGGGGTGTTGGAGAAACTGGATCACGTCACTGATCTTGCCAAAACTGCCTTCGAGTTCCAGCAGGGTCAGATCGCGTCCGGAGAGGATTGCGGTTTTCAAATCTTCCGGCGCAGACTTCGCGATCGCGATAAAGTCGCGACTCGTATTTTTAATCTTGTCCGCCAGGAACGAGAACGCCCAATCCAGAAAGATCAGCTCGCCCAAGGCAGGCTTCAGGTGGCTCATTGGCCAGAGCTTTCGCGGGCGATGATGAAACGCCTGCACCTGACACGGCCACGGTGAATAGGCATCAGCCCAGAAGGGCGTTGGCCACTGAGCCCGCATGAACATCTCGTCAAAATTGCCGCGTTTAACGACATCCTCAGGGAGGTTCAACGGCCACGGATGTTCTTCACTGATCGCCAAGTACACAAAGTCGCCAAACTTGTCCAGGAATTCATCTGGCGGTCCTGAAGAGATGGCGCTGTTGTAGGACTTTTGGATCCGATTCCCCATCCCCATCCGGCTGTAAATCTCGAAGAAAGTGAGGAGATCGTTTGTGTCACCCCTGGATCGCCAATAGTCCCCCTCGGCGCCCACGCCAGCGTAGACGCCTTGGTTGTAAAGACTCTCCATGCTGCCCCGGAGTGTTCCGCGCTTCAGGCCAAAGCGATGCTCGGCTTCCCAGACGGGCATTATCCGGCGGCGGGCAATCCACTTCGCGTCCAGCAGGTTTTCCGCGTCAGGATCGACCAGTAGGTTATCGATACTGTCGTAGGTGGAACGGATGATCTTCGTCTGCGCACCGGGCGGCGAGAAGACTTCCACCCACATGGTTGAGGCACCCTTGATGATCGTCTCGTCAATCTGGAGGCGGGACTGCGACTTCAAGTCGGTCTCGTTGGGCGTGTAGTTCAGGTAGCCGCCCATCAAAACGGACATCACTTGATGCCTCGTCTGTGCCGACTGTGCCTGCTGGGCGACCATCTGCTGAAACTGTTGGGCATTCGGATCGTTCGGATCGCCGAAGATTTCCGGCGGCAGATCGGGGTACTTTCGCGGTTTTACTTGGCGGGCAGGGTTGCGGTGGTAGAGGTGCGGGCCGTAAAGCTGCACCATTTCCGCGACCTTGTTGATCGTCATCCGGAAGGTGGGCTTGGCGGGCATGTTCTCGGAGGCGAGGTACATTCCGCTGCCACGATCCGCGTACTCGCCTGAGTAGACGAAATCGTGGGGACCGTCAAAGAATCGCATCGCCTCGTCGGCGTCGTCCTGGAATTCCGCCTTCTTGTGCTCGGCGGCTTTGTGCAGGACATGCAGCCAGTTCGAGCCGAGTGGCTGGAATGGGAATTCGCGCGGCATTGGGCTTCCTTGCCCTTCTTGTCAGTCCGTTTAGGCGTTCTTGGAAGCGTCGTCTGGAATTTTTGGCGGTGCGCCCACACCGCCTTCAACGTGCGCCTTGCAACCGCTGAACTTTCTTCGTAACCGTCTGAACTTCAAGGCACAGGAATCACATCGGGTGACGTAGTTCTTGCGTTCTTTGCCGCATTGCGGACAGAGACCCTTGTGGAGATTCTTCAACTGGTACTTTCGTTGACGTGAGACGGTTGAAGCAGATTTCGTCATGCAAACAGCTTCCTGATGTCGTCCGTGTAGTCCCAGCAGCCCGACTCGAACATGTCGTCATCGCGGATGTTCTTGTCCTCAATGAACGGAACGCCGTCGCGCCGGTCGAAGTTGGATGCTTCTTCGTGCGTCACGTGTAAGCCCAGCCGGCCCTTCCTTCCGATTGCCATCACGAGAGCCGGGGTCGCGGAAGAACTCCGATCGGCACGCCAGAGAACCCACATGCCGACATGGGGCTTCGGGTAAACCGGCTTCTGTGTGGGGCGAACATCCGGTGATTTAATTGTCGCTTCCGTTGCGGTAGCCATGCGGGTTCCTTCCCTAATTTCGTTTCGAGATTTCCGTTCGTTGTTTGTTTAACATTTCGGATTCCACCAAAGCGTTGTCGAGCACCTGAACGTCCCGCCCAGACTCTTCAGTCCAATGGTGGGGACAGCCAAAATTGACGGTTCCCATCTCTGGAAACGTGCTGGCCCAGCAATTACAGTCTTCGTTTTCCACGTAACAATCGCATTGTGCCCCCGCGCGAGCCGGGCAAAAGGCGTGATGTCCTCTGACCGTGTTGCGGCGGTCACCCATTCTCAGCCGATCATCAACGTACTCGACAAAATCTTCACGTTCCATTGTTTAACCTCTCGATCAGCCACTTGACCCAAAACTCATACTTGCCGAACAGCAACTGTTTGTCCTGCTCTTCATCCGCGCTGACGATGTTCACTAGATGGCGAACGACAGCCTCCCAAAACAGTTGTTGCGGCTGGTCCAGTTCCTCGTACTGAAGCTGTCCGCCATGATACCCCTCAAAGCATTTGGAAGCCAGCCCTTTCCAAGAACAGTCGGCTTCGCGTTCGCATTGCAGACCAATGATCTCGACAACGTTTTCCCATTTCTCCCGCAATGCGCCGGGAGTTTCTTCCCAAGGCATCGTCGGGTTTGTGCCGGCAGTCGCGAGGTGGAAATAGAGAGCGCGAGCCTCGGCGCCCAATTGATCAAACGCGAGGCGTTCGATCAGGCCGGATCGTCCGGTTTGTTCGGTTTGTGACATCAGTCCGAAGTCCTCACAGAACGGTCAACACACAACAAGTCACTCTTGTGGACCCAAGAGGGGCTCTCGTCAGACAAAATCGCGTATGCCGTTCCATCGCAGATGAAACGCGCTCCAAGTCTGGTTTTAAGGAATTCGATGTGTTTATCCGCTTTTGCCCGTTCCTCCTTCGCTTGCGAAAGGAGCTCGCCGGCTACGTCCTGGTGAGTCTTCGCAGACTTAACTGCTTCTTTGTAATCCGATTTACTATCCTGGTCCGAGTCTGACATAACCCCTCCCCGCTTGACTGTGGTTTCGCAGCAGTTTCTTTTTCTTGGCGATTTCCCGCCGTGCCCACGACTTCGCGCCGGGCAGCTTCACACGAGGATGCCACTTCGGACCGTACATTGCAAGGTAGCGCAAACAGTTCCCAGCCACTAACGGCTTTCCATTCCGACGGACGATCAGCGTCCCGTTCGGAACCGTAGCACAGTAAACATTTCCTTCATACGGGACGGCCTCAAAGTTCGGCCGATTCTTCGAGTCCCGCAAATAGGCTACTGGCAACTTCCATTCATTCACCCAATGTTGGTCAACAGTATTTGTTCCACATCGTCCCTTAATGCAATACGGTTGCGCTTTCCTCCTTCGCACACTGGCTGTGCGTCCAAGTTTGATAAATAATTCCTGCATATCGTCGGCGAGCTGCCTGCTCACTGAGACATACGTTCGATTGTTGCCTTGATGCCATCCATCCCCGAGAACTGCCCCTACCACGAATCGCCGGATCGTCTCTGTATCAGCAGTTTTAACCCAATCCGGAACCCGCTTTGTATAAGAATTGCCAAGGGGATTCAAGTAACACCAAAGTTGCTTGGATGACGCGGAAAACCCGGTGTGAAACTCCCGGAACTTCCACGGCAACTGATCCAATAATGCACGCAGAATGTCTTTCCCCAGCCCCGGACTTTGTGACAAAATGACTTGGTAACCGCGACCGGGCGTCTGTATTGTTTGGACACAGCAACCCTCCGCGACATACCATCCAAGAAACTCAGCGAACAAGTGCGGATCAAGCTCCTTTTCCCGATCCGTGCCGTTGTGTTCGTGCGGAACCAGCACCACTTCAGGGCGCGTTCCTGTCCAATGCGCGTGAAGTTTCAGCCGGTCCCAGATACTGACCTCTTCTGCTGTTTTTATGGTCGGCTGACCGTCATTGTAGCCACGGCAGGCTTCTCTTGGATAAACAACCATCCGGTGCGTAGGGGTCACCAAGGCATCCATTTTGCGGCCACCAAATGCAAACATGTCTCCCGAATATGGCTTGCTAATCAGGTCCAGTGGAACCTGGTATTCGATTTCATCTGTACCCAAATTGACCGTTGCCAACGATTCCATTCCGCCCAGATCGCGAAAATGTTTCCATCCGCTATCGGTAAGGACTTCAGTTTTCTCGTCAAAACAATCCATCAAGTGATCGTTCCGCTTGTCCGGCTTGTCGGTCGGCATTCCGGTGCCGGGATCACGCTTGTAGCGGTATCTCTGAATTTCGTGCTCGAAGTAGTAAAGCTTATTGCGGAAGACTTGTAAAGTCGCCACGCCGCTGTCCCGAATATCGAGCCAGCCCCGGACCTTCTCGACACCCCCCGTCACGTCCGTAGCGCCCCACTGGAAGCCAAACCCGGTCGCCTGGCTGCGGATTTTTTGTACCTTGAGCTGGTCGGAATACTGCATTTCAATATTGAGACCGCTGCCCGCTTCGACCTTGCGAGATTCCATATGGTCGATGATGAATGCGTAGAAGTGCTGATCCCTCGCCCTAGCTTTGAATGCCTCACCAAACTTCTGGGCTGAACAATTTGTCAAGTACAACTCATCGTAGAGAAAGACCTGACGAGGCTTGTCTTCGGGCGGCACGGCTGCAAACAGGACTGCGCAGTTCTGGCGGCCGGGATCGATGATCGCGTATCGCGTCCAGTCCGGGGGAATCGGAAACGGATCACATCCATGCGTGGTTGTGTTGAATTCCGGGTAGACCGTGAAGCTGCGAAGGGCAAACTCGCCTTCGATGCGCACCCGGCGCTCCTGTTCGCTTTTGATCTTTGACGCGAACAGCTTCTTGTCCGCCTCGGCCATGTGCGGGTTCGCGTTCATGTGCATGAAGATTTCAATCACGCGGGGATTCGGTTCATCCTTCTGTTCGCAAGACTCTTCGTGCAGATCGAATAACTCGTCCGAACCAGCCTGGGGCGTCGCGGACCAGATGAAAAGACCACTATGGTCGATCAAACGGGCGGCCATTTCTGGATACCATTGTGGATCCACGATCTCTTCGTCAAGCCAGCAGTTTCTACAGACGCAACCACCATACACATAAGTGTTTGTGTCAAAAACAGAAAAATCCCACACCAGTGACTTGTCTACAATTTCCACAGATGCTATAGTCACACTTCCCAAGATCCCCGCATCTAAGGAGACCACACGTGACAGATCATCGCGAACGTCCGGGTCCGGGAAATGACGTGCTTCACGACCTGTACGTCGTGCAACAACGGAGTAAGCGGTGGCTGATTCATCACTTCCGCTCATCGCTCCAGGCGGTGACAAGATGGCTGAAAGAGGCTGGTATCCAGGAGCGTTCTCGGGAAGAAGCGATTGGCTTGAGCCGGCCGGCGAAGTATGCAGGCCGAGGAACTGGCCGCTACCAGGAACCGGACGGCTACATCTTGGTGTACCGCCCGGAACACCCCAACTCCAATTGCAACGGGTGGATTCGAGAACATCGATTGGTAATGTCTGAACATTTAGGGCGAGTTCTCCACTCGGGCGAGATAGTGCATCACAAGGATGACGACAAGACAAACAACTTGATTGACAACCTTGAGTTGACGACCCCTTCAGACCACAATCGTCACCATAACCTGCAAGTCTCGACAGGTCGCGATCTAAAGTCTGTGAGTACGGCAGAGCTAAAAGCGATCTACCAAGTTCTAGGAACTGTTCAGATTGCAAAGCAGTTCCAGACATCACCTGCAACAGTTCAGAGAGAACTGCAGCGTCGCGGGGTATTGATGTGGGCGTCAAACCGGCCGAAATTCCAATATCCTGACGATGAGATTCTTGTCGCGTCCGTTGCCAGAATCGGCGGATCGGGGACGGCGCGCTTGTTTGGAATTCCTTATCGCACTCTTTGGGCGCATTTGAATCGCAGGAAGCTACCCTGTTCACAGCAAGCAGCGCAACATTTCCTTCGTAAGCATTGATGACGGAGACTTGTGATCCATCAACCGACTGGAAACGATGGTTGGGTGTCACGTAAAGTGTCTCGCCGTTCGACAGTGTGACGCGGCAAATGTCCCCATAACCTTTGACGAATGGTTGTTTTGCTCGACAGATGCGGGTCTGTTTCGTCTGCGGATCAACGCTCAACACATGGAAATCCCCGTCGATCTCAGCGACGCGCCTCATTTTATCCTGGACTGGATCGTAAATCTCCGACCAGCCGGCAAGACATAGATCCAAGTCCTGTCCCTGCGGCGGCTTACCCAATGAGCTGAAGAAGTGAAGTTCCCAGCCGTTTTTCATGCGGATGACGCGAGGCCATTCCTCGGCTTTGTTTTCCCAGCCGATTTTTTCGATTTGGCTCGAAGGGATCAGCGGCGGGGCCATTTTTCGTTCATCGCGACGGTCGGCGTCTTCTTGGTCCCATGGATGGTACGGTCGCCACAATTCAGTCTTGAGGTCGCGAATGACCCAAAATGCCCCCGCCCGGAAAAGCTTGCGGTACATGACCGTCGAAAGATGGACGCCGTCCTTGCCAACGAGGAACGCGCGTCCGTCGCGTTTCGGGTATTTGTTGAAAACGTCCTGCCCCGTGACTGCCCGAGCCACTTCAATTGCAGCAGCGAGCGTTTTGCCTGAACGATTGCTACCACGCAACGTCCGCTCCGGCGCCCTTGACTCGTGAAACCGCTTGACGTGTTCCAGCGGTTCATACAGGTTCAGCGGCTGCAGTCGTCGCCTGTAAAGCTCCACGACCGCTTTGCGCAGACGTCCCGCCCGGTAGTCGCTGATTGGACGCTCGACAAGAGGCTCGCCATGCTTCGCGGGGACCTCGGGGTCTCGAAGAGAATCAGGGTCCCGTTGGCTGTCGAGGAACGCCTGCGACTCGCCCACCACCTCCACGATCTCCCTCTCGCTGGGAAGCTTCGTGCCAGGCTGGTTCGCCAGGTCCCTGATCTTTTGCTGCCACTTTAGTTTCTCCTGTAGTAGCGTCTTTTCCCGATACGCCCTTGTTGGCGGCGACTCCAGTTCCTTCGGCTGCTTCTGCCTCGGCTTCCCTGCCATCCGCTTCACCCTCCTGCTTTGCTTCACCAGAGAGTTCCTGAAACACGCCTGTCGCCTCAGCCTTGATGAAGGCAACCAGGTCGTCCTCAGCCATGTCGTCGAACTCGTCTTCAGAACCGTACATCTGCGCGTTCAGCTTCATCAGGTCCATGATGCGTTCAAGCATTCGCGCGCGCACCATCGACCCCTTAGCAGCGGAAAGGTACGTCTCACGGAACGACTTAGCGAGCAGTTCCGCACCGCCCCACTCCGTGATGATCTGTTCGATCACCTCGGAGAGATGGGGGACCCTTTTGCGGCGACCGACCGTCTTCTTAAGAATGTCGATCTTGCTGGGCGTGACGCGCTCTCCGTGCGCCTCGGCCTCGGCGACATTGAGTTCGCCTGTGAGAGATTTGTGTCTGCCCATCCTTGGGACTCCGCTGAATTATTCCGCCGCTGGTCGCTTCACCCCAATCCGCCGCGGAGACTGTTCCGTCCGCACCTCTTCCGGCTGAACAGTCTCTTCAAGTTCTTCGGTCTCGTGCCTGTACCACCAAAGGTTCGTCTCGGGAGGGTACTGCACGTTGGGGTGCTGATTCAGATAGTCGGTCAACTCGCTGTGTCCGGGAACGTCATGGCCCCAGCCGCAAACGATGGCTCGGGGCTGAAGATGTGGAGACCACGATGACACAAGACTTTGTAGATGTTTGGGGGAAATCGGGTCGAAAAACAAAACGTCAATCATCCACCCAACGCCAGCCTTTCGCTCGACGCTGGAGCGACAAAACCAATAATCCCCGCGGCTATCGCCCTCCGCATCAACCAGGGCCGCCCGCGCAACAGCCGTGATTTCCGGATCCGGTTTTTCCGCAATATGCACAACGCGAATCGGCCGACTGGGCTGCTTTACCACCCGGTCTCGGACCATTAACCCAAACTGTTCCAGGTCGAGATCGCTGTACTTGCTGTCCTCGACCGCGACGACCTTGCCGTCGATCAGTCTCTCTGCTGGGGCATCCACTTCTGGATGATCAATCGCATACGCCTTGAGTTCGTTCCCTTTGACCCACCAGAAGCCCCCTGCCAGGACTGAGCCGCCAAGAAGAACTGGTGGCAACACTTTCCAAGGTTCTCCCGCAATACCGCAAATGACGCCTCCAAACGACAGGTGTTTCAGCCAATCGCGAATGTCCGCTTCGGATGGATTTTCGAGGAACAGGACGTCTCCCTGTCGGGGGTCGCGCCACTGAAGTGCTGCAGCTTCCTTGCTCATTTTCATCGGCAAGACTTGCCTGCCAAGGAAGCCGGAAAGGTTTGACTCGAATCGATCGTAAACATCCCCAGACCAATCCTCGACGCACACGATCGTCAGGTCGTGATCACTTTTCAGCATCGACTTGGTGAGCAACCCGTCGGAGCAGTTGACGTGGAAGATCAGCAACGGTTCTTGCTGACCGGCGAAACTGTCGATGACGTGTTCGACAGAGCTCCAGTCGACGATTGCAGGTATTGCGTCTTGGTCTTGCTTCTCCGCAGCTTCCGGTTCCGGTGCGTCTATGGCATCATCGACAGGAGCCCCGTCTATCGCCAACTGAGGCTTCAGGGTGCCGGCTGGCAAGCTGAAACGGTCCTCAACGTCTTCGGCAGACTGAACCTGGCGCACATGGACATGCGGCGACTCTGCCACTTTGAAGGGGTTTTCGTAGACCGGAGGGCGTGCCGGCTCCCCATTGCCGCCCAAGCGTTTACGGGAGAGGGAGATCGCCTCGTCCGGTCCCTGAATGTTGACGTCCTTCAAAACCGCCCGCCGGTAGCTGTCCCCAATCTGCCTTGCCGTCACGGGGATCGGGCGCCCGACGCACTTGAGTTTCCAGTGACCCGCCCAGGCATCCCAGTTGCAGAACTGCGGAACGCCGCGCAGGGCGAGATCGCGAGTGAACGTAACATCTTCAGTCGACGATTTCTGGGACTCGTTCTCGGTGTCCCACTCGTAGTAAAACCAGGGCGGCACGATCTTTTCCAAGCCGGCGACGTCGATGAGGCAGATGCCCGTGGGCAGTGCAGCGCACTCCTGGATGCCGACCATTTGGGTCGTCTCCTCGCGGGTGTAGGCTTCCAGGATGAAGTCCATGTTCGGATGGTTTGATTCGCGATTCGCCCACTTGAAGACGTAGACGTTCTCCCAGGGCGGCGGACCGCAGTACGGGGCGGCGACGACACAGGGATTGCCCATTTCACGTTGCTTGATCGCGAAGTCCAGCGAGGATGGGAAGAACGGTTTTGCTTCCGGGTTGAGTTCGAGGCGGTAGGGGTTCTCGGCGGCGTAGGCGTCAGCCTTCATGTCCGAGTCCGCCATCAGCATAAAGTCTGCACCCAACTCCTGGGCGACTTCGACGGCGCGGTTGCGGCTCATTGTCACGGGAGTGTCGTTGATCCGGAAACGCTGAATCTCACCCACTCGCGGATGGGCCTTTAGGTTGACGACTACTGTCGCCAGCCAGTCGGCAATATCGCAATCTTCGCTGCGGCCGTAAGGGAACCTGCAAATCAGGATATCGTACTTGTCTTTTTTGAGAGACTTGGCTGGCATTTCAGCTCAATCCTTTTTTCGCGAGTCTTTTCATTACTGGCAACGCGCAACCGTGATCATTTGACTCACAGTTGTAGTAGGTCTCAGCGATGCGTTTAAGCATCTCCCTCTGCTTTTCGATGGCTTGTTTCCGTGAGTTGATGCCCTGATGCAGGCGGCGAATCGCATCCCGCAGCCTTTCGATCTTCGCGTCTCTTTCCGCCAGCAGCGCGATGGCGTTTGCCGTGACGAATTCTTCGCGACCCTCAGGTGCGACACCTGCGTTGCTGTCGCGATGCTTCGCCATCAATTACCTTTCAAATGATCCCACGCCCTGACAAACGTCCAGACGAATGCCGCTACAATTAACGAGATGTCGCCAACAACAAGCAGGCCGGGCAACGCTTCCCGAAACTGACCGGGCGTGCAAGCTGTTGTGACGATCAAAGCAAGGGCAAAGATCACCGCAAAGGTAAGCCCTAGACAAACGATGATGAATGACGCGATCTTCATTTGAACTTCCAGGCCACCCGACCGACACGCGAATCGAAACCAAATTCGTCCACCGCCTGTGTCACACCCTCTTCAGCCCCGTAGTCGTGCCAGACCATCATGCCCTTGGGGCGCACGTGGGGCCACCACGCTTCACTGTCCGCCTTGCACGCCTCGTAGGTGTGTTCGGCGTCAATGAAGACCAGGTCCGCCATCATGTTCCAGACGGATGCGAAAAGCAAGGATGAGCCGTGGTGTGGATGCACGGTGCGGAAGAGTCGGCGACCAACATTCCCACAGAACGTGCGGAAGACTTCGTCTGGCGAGAGTTTTTGGGCAGTCTCGCCCAGATGGTCCTGCGGATTACCCTTGGAGTGGTCGACGCAATGCACCGTGCAATCAGCGTCAGCGAAGACCAAAGCGCTACCGCCGACCCAGCTCCCGATCTCGACGACGGTGGGTGAGTCCTGCGGGCGGATTGGGGCAATCCGCTTCTTCACCGTGCTGATCAGACGCCGAAGGGTTTCAACGTCGCCTTCTGACATCTGGTGACCGAGTGGGTCGAATAGTGGATCGAACATTGGTGGCTTAATCCTTCAAGCGGTCTCCTTGCTGGATTGTTTCAGGTAGTGTACCGCTCGGAGGAGTCCTTGCAAGTCGCGCACGAAAAAGCCCCACCGAGAGGGCCTCACCCGGCAGGGCATTGAAGATTCGTGTTTCACCACTGTCTGACAGGACTACCACTTCCCGATATAGCAGAGACAATCACTCCCGGTATTTGCGGTGGTCCTGGCAGTGAGTGCACGCCCAATCCGGTTCAAAACCATGTCAGCCAGAGGCTTCGTCGCCCCAGTCAACAGAATCTGTTCCGCACGACCCGCAGTCGTCGCCTGAGACGTGGCAGCCGTCTGTGAGACCAGCCAGTCACCAACAGCGAAGTTGGTGGTCGCCCCAGCCGTTCGTCCGACCGTGATGATTGCGGGACCTTCGATGATGATCCAGAAGATGTCGTCATCAAGCGGAGTGCCCGAGGGCAGGTATTCGTCGATCGGGTAGCATTCCTGGGAAGTGACGGCAGCGTAGCCGTCAACCAGGTCACCGTACTCGCCGGCGGTCAGCGAGAACCTCGCCAGCCGCTTCGCCTGTAAGGCGATCCCTGAGGTATTGCGAACCGCCCGGCAACGCACGAAGGCGCCGGATCGGGCCTGGACGGCAGTCGGGTCGTAGTCCTCGAAGACCCACTCTTTCCCAAGGATGTTCGCACCACCTAAGTCGGTGGAATCAATGGTACCGCCATCTGACCATGTGCTCCCTCTTTCGAAGGGCGGATTTTCATCTCGAGCCACGTCAGACTCCCTTCCAATTAGGTCCAACAATCATTGCTGAACGTAAGTTAAAACCTTCAAAATCGACGCTTCATTGTCACCCAGCATGCCCAATGCGCGATTGCATGGACCACACAAAAGCCCTCTCACTCTTCCTGTTTTGTGACAATGATCGACGGCCAATCGTTTGCGTTTTCTTTGACAGAGAGCACATCGCCCGTCCTGTTTTTCCTTCAGCGCCTCGTATTCTTCAACACTGATTCCGTAAGTTCTCATCAAGTAACAGTGGCGACCGCGACCTTTGTTGTAATCCGCCATCCTCTTGGCGTACTTTTTGTAGTATGCCGGATGGCGAAGTCTCCAATCTCGCGCGTCGGCCAGGTTGCATTGACCACAACGCCATGTGTGCCCGTCGCGGGAACGTGTATGTTTGTAAAACTCTCCGATCGGTTTTACTTCGCCACAGGTGGTGCATTGCTTGTTCTTTGGAGGCCGGACTTTCGTGTGATTTTTGGTGCGTTCCCGTTCATATTCAATTCGGCATGGCTTGCACTGAGACTGAACGCCACTAGGTCTGTTTTTGTTTTTGTGGAACTCAGCGACGGACTTTTCAATTTTGCACTTGCTGCAAACCTTGGTTTTTCTTACTCTCGTCATTGGTCGATCCTTCTTGTTCAAGGGTCGGCTACCGGCCCGGCTGTTCACATCAGCCGGGCCTCTTTGATGTTCACTTTACCAGATCGCGAACTCCTACGCCACGAGGGCGAGCTTCTCAAAGCCGCGGGGATTGCATTTCAGATTGCCGTAGAAGTCGATCCAGAACCGGTAGCTCTGGCTGGCTTCGTCAAAGACCGGTCCGCCGGGAACGAACAGTTGCCCCTGCAGGCTGCAGAGTTGCATCTGATCCACGTTGAACCCGTAGCCAACATCGGCAGGGACGCCGTATTCCCAGGTGACGTCAACTCCGTCGACATTCACGCTGTCGGTGAATCCCAACTCAGCCAAGGAACCCTCTACGCGACCCTGTCGGGCGTAGAACCGTTCCTTCGAGTCAAGGATCGTCAGCAGGTCGTTGTACATCGTTCCTTCCAAGAGGAACATGTCGAGCTGCCCGCGCTTGCTCTTGTTGCGCTGGCCCCAGATGATGCCCTGCCGAATGACCTCGTGGCCATTGTTGTTGAAAACTTCGGTGCCCTTCCAGGTCGCGGAGCCGTAGTTCAACATCACCGGCGACCAGTAATCGTAGTGGTAGTCGCCCGTGCCCGCTGGCCAGTCAGTCGCCACATTGGCGTTTGGGGGAGTGGTTATGTCACCCGACCAGGTTCCACCCTTATTGGCCAGCGCGGTCGACAGCCCGGCATACGTGTCGGACGGTTCGGTGATCTTGTCGGCATCCACGGTCGTACCTTCACCGAAGAAACTTTCAATGCCGTGCATCCGCTTCGTGTTGGCGGCGGCGTTGCCGTCGATGTAAAACTCGTCGGCAAAGTTCTCCTCGATGTCTTCCTGCAGAAGCGTGCTGGCGAGCTTCTGGTAGACCTTGACGATGGCTTCGACCCCTTTGTTCATCAGGGTCTCTTTTTTCGTCATCTGGTCGTTGGTCGCGTAGCCACGCCAGGGGAGCTGCGCAGTCAGCCAGCGATTCCGCCTGGAAAACGTCAGCGTGTCGCTGTCGGCAAAACCGAATAGCGGGGCACGGCGGTAGCGGACTTTCCAGTCCAGGAGATCGCCGCTTTCATTGTATTTAATCCGCCCACGTCGCTTCATCAGGGCAGTCAGCTTGCGATTCCGGAGGACGTTGACCTCTTCGCCGCGAACAAACTTGTGGATCGTAGTCGCTGTGACTCGCGCCCATTCAGGCATTGCTCAGTCCTCTTCCTTGAGGTAGTTGCCTCTTCCGTGAGGCCAAGCCTAGTAATTGCCAAGCATTTCATCACGCAGCTTCTTATCGTCGTAGCCGGCGCCCTTGAGTGCCGACGTCAACATCTGCTCCAAGTCCTGTTCCCCGTTCTGCGGTGGAGCACCCTTGTCGCCCTCGTCAGTTTGGCTGCCACCGGTATCCGCCTGGTAGTTGGCGTTGCGCATCAGGATTTGCTTGTTCTTTTCTTCGCGCTTCGTGCTGGGTGTCGACTTCCCGGAAAGAACACGATCAGCTTCGAGAAGCTTCATCGCTAACTCTTGCTGCTGTTGCAGTGGAAGCCCACTCAACTGATGCGCGTAGCCGGCAAACCGCTGACCATCTTCCGTCAGTAGGGGGTGTCCATTCTGGGGATCGAAGACGACATTCTCCTGCGCGTCCTTCTGATACAACCACGCGGCATTCTGGTCAACAAACTGCCGCGTTTGAAGCTGGGTGCGTTCTTGCCCCATCGACTGGTCGACCAACTCCTTCATTCTGGTTTCGAGTTGATCTTCGCGCTGCTGCAGGTACGGCTCGAAGTACGCATGCGGATTGTTCCAGAAGCGTTCCTGTTGATCTTGCCGGTACTGCACGTACTTTTGGACGCGGGAGACCGTCTCGGGGGTCCCGCCGTTGGTTGGGCGAAATTGACCTGAGTCCGGATCGACCTCGACTTGATTCATCCAGGACTGGTTCCACTCCGGCGGGTCCCAGAATTTTTGCGGTTCGTCCGTCTTGACTTCGGCGGCAGCCTGCTGCTGCTCGCGATCGCGCATGTACTGCTCGAAATCGGCAGCGTGATCGACGTAGCGCTGACCGTATTGCAGGAGTTGGTCGTTTTGCGCGGGGGCGGGTTCGGCGCTTGCCCGTTCGATGAGGTGCTTCAGGGCGGACTCGTCGTCGTCGAACTGCCCGATACCCTCGTAGCCGAACTCCTTAGCGGCGTCGCGGATGGAGAGGAACTCTTCCTGGGAGCCGGCGTCGGCAGTGCCGGCATCCGCAGCGACAGCATCTGTAGCAGGGGTTGGCGCGGCAACTTGAACGGCATCGTCTTGCGTGCCGGTGTCGGGCGTGCCGGCTTGAACGTCTTGATCGAGTACCTGATCCACGGTGTCCGTGTCGGCCATCCTTGGCTCGCTTTCTGTTTCCTTCCTTGAAACTCGTCACTGCATCTTGCGGTGGTGCCCCTACTTATAACCGAAATGGAAAACAGGTGTCAAGCGGGTTCTGGGGAATCAACATCAAAAAGCGGGCGTGGCTGCGCTGGGATCGGGCAGCGGATGAATCACAACCAAAACGCCAGGACGGTCATCATACAGTTTCGAAATGCTTCCCGTACAGACCTGTCCGTCATCTTCCCAGATC
>SDBV01000288.1_pt1 | contig 70169 bp, 60 predicted proteins | sample 2277081 | NCBI WGS metagenome assembly SDBV01 (sample SAMN10402039, study PRJNA504765) | marine sediment metagenome | isolation source: marine sediment core GS10_PC15, 223 cmbsf | place: Arctic Ocean: Southern Knipovich Ridge | collected 2010
GATGGTCCCCTCATCGCCGCCGCCGTCGGGCCCCGACGCCCACGCCGCAATCACGTCGCTCTGGCGCTCCAGGCGCCGCGACATCCACCCGAACCCCACCGCCCAAGCCGCGCCCAACAGCACCATGGCCGCGATGTCGCCGCCACGGGGCGCCAGACCCAGTACCGCAGCGCCCACGCCGCCGGTGGAGGTCGCCAGGAGGGCGGAGGCTATCGCAAACACAGCCATGTAGAGAATGTGATGACAGATGACGTGCCCAGCCTCGTGTGCGAAGACCGCCTTGACCTGTTCATCCTGCATCCGCTCCAGCAGCAGGTCGCTCAACAGCACGTAGCGAACCGAACCGGACAGGCCCATCACGCCGGCGTTGGCGATAACATTCCCGCTGCGCCAAATAAGGATATCGCGAAACCGCAGGCCCAGACGGGTGCACATCCGCTCCAACTGGGCCCGAAGCGGGCCTTCCGGGAGCTTCTTGGTCCGCCAGATCCTCACTATCAGCAGCGGGGCAAGGAAGAAAACGCCCCCGGCCGCCACCAGCGCAGCGGCCGCCAGAATTTCCTCACGGTGCGGGACATCTCCCAACACGCTGGGGCCGTACAGCACGAGCACGTCCTGGATCAGGATAATCAAACCGACGGGCACGAGGATGAACAACAGGTGATGCCGGATGTTGTAACCCAGGTGTTCAGCCCTTCTCCAGGTACCACAGGTCGCTGCCCCCCCAACGAGCTGCTGCTGGCGGGCAATGTGCTGGTGCAGGGCTCGGTGGAACGGATACTCCTGCGTCCAGTGCAGGATGAGCCCCAAGACAAACGGGAGGACCACCAGAAGCTTCCCGGCCAGCGGGATCGTTTCCGCCCGCAGGACGTGGACGACCAAGTGCCCATATCCGGCCGCGATTACCACGCCCAGGCCTGCGATCAGCCAGACGTGCGTCAGGTGCTTCAGTAGGTTGTGCCTCCTCGCCGCCGAGGGGGGAAATCGTTCATGGCGGGCAAACGCGCGCAGGCTAAGCGCGGTATTAAGGCGACTGAGCCCGCCCGCGACGCCCAAGTACACTGCCGCCACCACCGCCGTCACCCAAAGCGGCGACGCCGAGTGTCCCTCTTCCTGCAGCAGGAAAAGCCCTACCACAAACGCCAGGAGAATCACCATGTGCTGCTGCATGGGCGACAATTCTACGCAAACCAGCGCCGTTACGCAGGGGGTTTCTTTCGCCCCGCCCGGAGGGAAACCCGTTGACAGGCGCCGAACGCTTAGGCGATGCTGTGGTGCTGCGGGCCTCAAGTGCGGGCCCCGGGGTCGTTGCGCGGACTCTTCGTCCCATCTGGGCGGGCGGAGCCCGTTTGGGTTACCCAGAGGAGGCAGAAGCGATGAGAATCTGTAGATGGATCCTTTGTGGGGTGGTTGTCATTACCATTGGCTGCCAATCGGCTCAAGTGCAAACCGACGCCCAAGCCCCGCCGGAGCGACTGACGGCAGAGTACTTCAAAAAGAAGTACGGTGAGTGGATCGAGGTCCCCTGGGATACGCCCCCGGCCGATGATCCCCAGGCCGACGCGTTACCTCGCATCAAGCTTGAAGACAAGAAGCCAGACGACCCGGTCTGGCGGAGCCGCGATGAAAAATCGATGGCAGGGGCGGCGGTGAACCTGACCGACGCCCAGAAGCAGCGAATAGAGCAGTTGTACGAGCAAGAAGAAGCCTCCGTCGCCGATTGGGACACGAAGTACAAGGGCAGGCTCGATGAGCTGCGGGTGCAGATTAACAGGATGTGGGATGAGAGGAACTGGCTGAACCACCAGCGTCAGAAGATCCGGTTTACACACCAAGCCTACAGGCGCGGAGCGCTTACCCGCCAGCAAAACTACGACCTGCGGAGCTTCATGTTGTATCGGATGATCATGCGCCGCAGCAAGGCCCTGGACCTGACCGACGAGCAGCGCGCCAAGATCAGCCTGATGTGCAATGAGGCCGCGCCGGAAGCGTTCAAGCTGATCGGCGAGACCCGACGGGCCCAGCAGGACAAACTCAAGCGCAACCTGCGACAGCGGATTATGGACGAGGCACTGACTGAACAGCAACTACAGATCATTCAGAAGCGCGACCGAAAGGCGGGCGGGAAAGCTACCTCAAAGCCCGCCAAGCCCAAGGGCGACGCCGCCACCCGGCCGGGCACGCAGCCCGCACAGTAGCTGCGGGCGATTAACGGTTGAAAAAGTCGGCGTGTTGGTTCATTAATATACCGATAGATAGAACCTTGTTGGTTCGCTAGCGGCGTAGCTCAGTTGGCAGAGCAAGGGATTCATAAGCCCTGGGTCACTGGTTCGAGTCCAGTCGCCGCTATTGTTTTACGTACTAAGAGTTTCGTTCGCGCGCCGCGGCCGGAGCTCCAGCAGTTGCGGCAGGTGAGGTTTTTACTTGACGCGGCGCAGGTGCGGATGTAAAAGGCCGCTCTGTAAGGTTATGTGTCTTTTTTCGCCAAGGAGAACTTAGCATGGCAATTCCGACGATGTTGGCTGAGCTATGGGGGATGACTTGGTTGTTCTGGTGGCAGCCACTGGTGCTTATTATGGTGGTTCTGTTGCTCGTCGGCTTGAAGATCTACCGAAGCAAGCAGATGTAAGCCCCCAGGGCGCCGCTGATAGTTCATTGGCGCATTGGGCGCGGCCGGTGCGCCTGGGCCTACCTTGTATTTGTCTTGCGGTTGGTGAGGTATCTGTCTATCCGGCCCAGGCGCTGCGTGTGGTTGTGATCTCGTCGCAACGACGCCGGGTAAGGTTGTTTTTAGATCGCATGTCCGCGGCCGGGGTATCAACGGTCCGGCGAGTTTGTTATTCTCTCCGGTCGTGGCGCCTTCGAACGTAAAGCCAATCTACGTCCTCCACGGGACCGACGCGTTTCTGTGCGACACCTACCGCCGCCAGATCATCGCCACCGTCGTCGGCGAGGCCGATCCACAGTTGTGCGTAACACAATTCGACCCCACCGCCGAGCTTCCCGAAGTGCTCGATGAACTGCGGACGCCGTCTTTCCTGACCGCCACACGCATCGTGGTCGTCCGCGACGCCGATGCATTCGTAAGCGCGTACCGCGAGCAGCTGGAGCGGTATCTCGCCGCGCCGGCGCCCGATGCTTCGCTGATGCTGATCGTCTCATCCTTCCCGAAGACGACGCGGATCTACAAGCTCGTGGCCAAAATAGGCGAGGTGCGAGACTGCTCGGCCGGGGGCGACTTGGTCCGCTGGGTCCGCCAGGCCGCCATCAAGCGCGATAAAAAGATCGACCCCGAAGCGGCCGAGCTGCTTACACAATGGATAGGCGATGACCTGGGGGCACTGGACGGGCAGATCGAGAAGCTCTCGCTGTACGCGGCCGACCGCGACCAGATCACCATCGACGACATCGCCGCCATCGTCACAGCAGCAGCTGGGCCGGCGGCATTTGCGGTGACCAACGCCATCGCTGCGGGCGATGCACCTGAAGCCCTTCGGGCCTTGGGCGCGACGCTTCGCCAGCGGGGAGATGAGTTCCGCGTGTTGGGTTCGATCGGATGGCACTTGCGGCGGGCCCTGGCGACCAAGCAGGACATCGCCTCCGGGCGGGAAGTGAAACTGCGAATCCCGTACCAACAACGGGAGGTGTTCCTGAGCTACGTCAAGGACCGCCCGCTGGCCAAGTTCCAGGCGGACTTTCGCCGCCTGATCCGCGCGGACCTGGCCCTGAAGACCGGCACCGACGCACCGGGGGCCCTCCAGCCCCTGCTCGTGAACCTCTGCTCGTAAGCTCCCGCGCGTTGGAGTAGAAAAGGGGCGAGCAATACTGCACCAGCAGTACCCACACCACCCGCCGGGCGAGCCGGCCCTCCCCTGAACAGTTTGAAAACCGACTAACTCCAGCTTATACTCCGCCGCAACGAACGTGCGGAGCTTGGGTGCATCTTGTCCCGCGAAGCGCAGCTGGGCTTAAGGAATCAACAGATGATCCGCAAATTGATGGGTTGTGTCGCGCTGGTAGTTGGGGTCGCCATTGCTGGTTGCGGTGCGTCCGCCAATCGGAGCTATCCTGCGCCAAGCAGAATTATGTTTCCATACGAGTGGTTGGGAAACATCGACAAGGACAGATTCAATGAACCATCCGGAGCGGTCTATCATTCGGGCCGAGACACTGTCTTTGTTGTCGGTGATGAAGGAGACATTTGCGAGATCACAACTGCGGGAGTGCTCGTAAAGAAGAAACTATCCGATCGGCAAGGTCGGCGCCCGGATTACGAGGGGGTGACATATGATCCGTCAACCGGCTTGCTGTATGTCGCCATCGAGGGTCAGGAGACGATCCTTGAGATCAATCCGGAGACCTTTGAGACCACGCGCAGCTTTCCAATAGAACGCGCGTTTAACGGAAAGCTGCTCATGAAGAAAGGGGGGCAAGGGATTGAAGCCATTACATTCGTACCAAACAGCAAGCATCCCGAAGGCGGCACCTTCTACGTTGCCAATCAAAGCTTCAGCCTGGATAATCAAGATGACATCTCGGCGATCTTTGAAGTGGAGCTTCCTTTGAGAACCGCGGGGTTGCATGATCCTAAGGGGAAGATTCTCCGATACTTTTCTTTGGGGGTAATCGATCTTTCCGGCCTGCACTATGACAAGCTGAAGGAAAGGCTATACGTGATCAGCGACGCTACAAACACCTTCTGGGAGGTGACAAAGGAAGGCAAGATCTTCCGAGGCTATGCTTTCCCGGGTCAGAACCAAGAAGGACTCGCGGTGGATGCCGAAGGCCACGTTTACATCGCCCAGGATTCCGGTGGCATTATCAAGATCAAATGGCTTCGAGAGTAGAACCCACGTTCTGTCCCGCATACGACTCCTACGACTACCGAGAGTCTTGATTGGGAACCTGTTCCAATGAGTCTTGAAAACCCGTTTCTGAACAAAGTCCGAGAACACATCGCCGATCTGACAAAGCGCGACGACGCCATCATATTAGATGCAGCCACGGGGGCTGGCGAAACTACGCTGCAAATCGCCCAAGCCATGAATGGCGGCAAGCTCATCACCGTCGACTGTGACCCGGCCTCGTGGGACGATTGGGCGCGGCCAGCCCTGGCGAAGGCGGGCCCTCTGGATCGCGTAGAGTTCGTCGAAGCCGACCTGCGAAAGCTTCCGTTGGAGGCCGAAAGCGTGGACCTGATCGTCAGTGATGCAACTCTCAGCGCCGTCGGAGTCTATGCGGTGGACGCCATCAGGGAGTTCCATCGCGTGCTCAAGACCGGCGGGCGACTGGCCGTGAGGGACCTGATCCCAGAGAATGAATCGGCCCGAGACCCGGGGAACGTTTCTGCCTTAAGCTGGCGTCTGATGAAGGCAGCTGCTCACCTGACCGGCGAAGACCATTACGAGGAATTGCCAACCGACTGGGTCCGGTCTCGTATGGAAGAGGCCGGGTTCGAGATCACGTCGTTCCATATCGATCCTGCGCGAGACCCAGCCCCGACGGCAAGCTGCGAAGAATGGCGCAGCATGGACATCGCAGCGGGTATCGCGGACCAGGAACTGGCCGCAGCAATCCGCAACGCCCAACAGCGTTTCGTCCAGCGAGCGGAGAAGGAAGGCTTGACCTGCAAGACGGGACACTACTACTGCTGGGCCTGCAAATAGGCCAGCCGTTGTCACGCTTTGGCGTACACTTGGCTGGGCCGTGCGAAGCGCAAAGCACCATCCCATTCGATCGCAAAATCTTCCTGCGCGTTGTGACGATCAATCCCATGATCGTCTTGTGTTCGATATTCCGTTTTCAACAAGGCGACACCCAGTCTATAATGATCCAAGCCAGGTGACTCGGGAGAGGAAAGATGAAACGGGACAACAAAAGGCTCGGTCTGTTTCCGGGGACGTTCGACCCAATTACCTACGGGCATCTGGATGTGATTGAACGGGCTGCCAAGCTGTTCGATGAATTGGTGGTGGGCGTCGGGGACAACCCCGCCAAGGCGTCGCTGCTGGACCAGGCCACCCGGGCCCAGATCGTCCGCGAGGCGGCGGGCGACCTGTCCAACGTCCGGGTCGAGACCTTCACAGGGCTTACGGTCGACCTAGCCCGGGCGCTGGGTGCGGCGGCGATCGTTCGCGGACTTCGCACCAGCGCCGACCTGAATGCGGAACTTCAGATGGCCATGACCAACCGGGCCGCAGCCGGGATTGAAACGGTCTTCGTCGTCACGGCGGCCGAATACGCCTACATCTCCTCCAGCCTGATCAAGCAAATTGCGCAGAACGGCGGGGACATCTCGAGTATGGTTCCCCCGCAGGTGATACCCCACATCCAACGGACACACGGCAGCAAGTAGCCCGCGATGCGCACGCCCCCAGCTAGTGCACCAATTGGCCCGTCCGTCCCGGCGAAGCTCAGCGCAGAACTCGACCACATGCGAGCCCACTAAGGTTTTCCCAGAAACATCGTCACCCTACTCAGTCGCGAAAAAAGTCGGCGTCAGGGGAGGGGAGCCTGACGCCGCCAATTAACTCGGTCAAAGGAGGGAGCTTGACCGAGGAGCCTCACAGTTAACTATTGTATTTTTACACACGGACCCGACCCTTGTCAAGGATCGAATATCAAAAAAACTCCGGTGGCGGCAAAAAAAGATTTTAAACGCCTAACCAGCATAGACATGCTGGTTTTTTATGAATTTCTCGACCGCCTCGGGAACGAGGAAACGAATGGACTTTCCCTCCCGGGCTCTGCGGCGAATCTCGGTGGAGGAAATGTCAATCAGCGGGGTCGTAACTACCGCTTTCGACAGAGTTTCCGCCTTCTGTCGGCCCAACGGGCCCTCCAGAGACCCCAGGACCTGCTGCAACTGCCGATCCCACGGCGGCCGCAAGGCGACGATGATGTGGGCCTCGTCCAGCAGCTCGTCCACCCGATGCCAAATGGGCAAATCCTCCAGCATGTCCGCCCCGATAATCACAGACACATCAATGCCCCCACCGCCCAGGCGGCGAAGCTGTCTGACCGTCTCCAGCGTATAGCTTGGTCCCGCCCGGGATATCTCCAGCTCGCAGATCTCGAACAGCTCCTCACCCGCGATGCCCAGGCGCAGCATCTGGAGGCGCTGTTGGGCGGTTGCGTCGGCGGAATCTTTATGGGGAGCAGCCGCCGCCGGGACGAACATGACTTTTGGCAGGTCGAGTTGCTCGGCGATCGATCTCGCAACGATCAAGTGCCCGTTATGAACCGGGTCAAACGTCCCGCCAAACAGTACGATCCTATCAGTCATCAGCACTCCGCGCCGCCGGGGCCGCTGGGGCGCTTTCATTAGAACACAAACGCCGACGCCCTGAAAGCGGGCAGGTGTATGGTTCCCAGGAGCAATTGCGGATTGCCAATTCTCCGCCCGGCCCTGTACAATGGTACATCTGCAAACAGGAGGTCTTTCGATGCTTTTCGACCGAATGATCCCCTGGCTCGACGCATCGAAGGGCCCCGGCGGACGACGCATTAAGCCCCAGGACGCATGGGGGACCGGCGCCAGGGCGCAGCGGCCCGAGTTGCACGTACCGGCCGCGTCAAAAGGGAACACCAGAACATGACACCAGACCAGCACGCCCAACCCATTGACGAACAGGACGCCGGTAGCGGTAAGGAACTCATGATCGAGCCCTATTTCCGCGCGGTCACCAAGGTCGGAGGGTCCGACCTGCACATAAAATCCGGCACGGCCCCGCACATCCGAGTCGGGACTGTAATCCGAAGCGTACGCCAGGATCCGCTCCCGTCCGAACAAATCGCCGAGATGGCGCAGGAGCTGATGAGCCCGAAGCAGCGCGAGTTCTTCGAGGCCAACGGAAACATAGACCTCGCCTACGAGATGCCCGGTTCCGACCGTTTCCGCCTCAACATCTATCGCCAGCGTGGGACTATCTCCATAGCGGCACGGCGGGTCACAAAAGAGATTCCGGACTTTAAGACACTAAACCTGCCGCCGATCCTCGAGCAAATCGCCAACTATCACCAAGGGCTGGTACTAGTGTCGGGGCCCACCAGCAGCGGGAAGAGCACGACAATAGCATGCATGCTGGAGCACATAAACAAGACACGCAGCTGTCACATCATCACGATCGAAGACCCGATCGAGTACCTTTACGAGGACAAAAGGGCCATCATCACCCAGCGCGAGATCGGGATCGACGTGGAGACGTTCCAAGCCGCCCTGAAGTACCTCCCGCGCCAAGACCCGGACGTGGTGCTGATCGGCGAGATGCGGGATTATCAGACATTCCAGGCCGCCTTGCAGGTAGCCGAGACGGGCCATCTCGTCTTCGGGACCATTCACGCCTCGGGGGCAGCCCAGACCATCGGGCGAATACTAGACCTGTTCCCCGACGAGCGGCGAGACCTTATTCGCCGGCTGCTGAGCTTTAACCTGAGGGCCGTCGTCTGCCAGAGGCTCCTACCCAGCATCGCCAAGGACTTTGACAGGGTTCCGGCGGTGGAGATCCTCCTTACGAACCCCAGCGTTCGCCAGTTCATCCAAGAGGCAAGGGACGAGGAGCTGCCCGAATTGATCCGGACGCACGAGAAATCGGGGATGCAGAGCCTCATCAAAAGCCTTCTGGAGCTGATCGAGAAGGAGTACATAGATCCGAGGTCCGCGTACGACGTAGCACCCAATGTGGACGAATTGAAGATGGAGATGAAAGGTATCTCTACGGAGCACACCGGACTGATGAGTCGGTGAGACCACCGGGCAGGTCCGGCGGTTTATACTTATCAAGAACAACACTGAAGAAATGGAGCCGTAGATGTTGGAATGTATTATTGGCGCCGCGGGGCAGGGGAACGTAATGACCCTCGCCGCCACAGCGCTGGGCAGCTCAGGCGGGGGGTACTTTTCGCTGGCGAAGATCATCGTCATGCTGGTGCTGGTTATCCCGTGGCTGTATTTTGCCCCGCTGGCTCACAAGGACGCCATCAAGGTCCGCGCCAACGCCGAGTTGTGGGGCGTTCTGATACTCGGGGGCGGGGTGCTGGGAATCTTCCTGTGGCTGTTGCTTCCGTTTTACGTCGTCGGGCTGCTGATCTACGTGGTGCTGACCACAACACTGTTTTTCTCCTATGTTGTATACCGCAACGGCCGGCTTCCCCAAGAGGCCAAGATCCTGACCCGAGAGCACATAAGAAAGCTCATGGGCGGCTCAAGAGGCGCCAAACTGCAAATCAACACCAAATTGAGGGTGTACGAGCGGGGCACCAACGTGGTCCTGGCCCCGACGCTGGAGGGCTCCGAGCCGACCGAAATCGAAGCGTACAACCTGACCCAGGAGCTGCTGTATGACATCGTTTGGCGCCGTGCCAGCGAAGCCCAGCTTTCCCCCTCCGGCGAGCAGACGCGCGTCCGTTACATCATCGACGGGGTCGTCACCGAGTGCGAGCCCCTGGCGCTGCACCAAAGCGAGATGATGGTCCAGTACCTCAAACCTATCGGCGGGATGGACGCCGCTGAGTCCCGCCGGCCGCAAGCCGGCAGGATCTCCGTGGACCTGGCCGAAAAGCCGATCGACATCGAACTGGCGACGAGGGGCACGACCGGCGGTCAGCAGATGTCATTCCGCGTCGTGCAGGAAGTGGTCCAGACCAACCTGGACGGACTCGGGATGCCCGATGATGTCCTGCAGCACATCCGCCGGCTTAACAAATCGCCCAATGGGTTGATTATCGTCTCCGGGCCGAAAGGATCCGGGATCACGAGCACGCTCTATTCGCTGGTTCGCCAGCACGACGCCTTCATGAAACAGATAGTGTCCCTGGAACCAAAAGCCGCCGTAGACTTAGAGAACATCACCCAGCACGCTTACGGCGAGCCGGAGAAGCTGGCGGCCGACCTGGCGACCGCCCTGCGGCGCGACCCCGACGTGGTGATGGTGGACCGATGCGAAGACCCCAAGGCGCTGCAACTGCTTCAGGAAGCAGCAATGCAAAAGACCGTGCTGCTGGGGCTGCAGGCCAGCGACTCGTTCTCCGCCCTGGCCAAATGGGTCCGGGGCGTCGGGCACGCCGGAGCGGCGATGGAGGTCCTGCTGTGCATCGCCAACCAAAGGCTGCTGAGAAAGCTGTGCCCCACCTGCCGGGAGGGATACAACCCGAACCCGCAGCTTCTGGCAAAAATCAACCTCCCCTCTGAACAGGTCCAACAGTTTTACCGCCCGCCGTCGGGGCCGCTGACGGATGACAAAGGCCGGCCCTACACCTGCCCGACATGCCAGGGCAGCGGTTATTTCGGACGGACCGCCACGTTCGAGCTGCTCGAAGTGACCGACGAATTGCGAAAAATGGTGGTGCACAAGGCATCGGTATCGCAAGTCAAGGCCGCCTGCCGGAAAAACAAAATGCTCTACCTTCAGGAGCAAGGGCTGCGCGATGTCATCAAAGGTATCACCAGTGTTGAGGAGTTGGTGCGAGTCACACATCAAACCTCCCGAAAGAAGCGCAAGAAGAAGGCGTAGGAGCAAAGGATGATACTGATCGTTATTACAGCACTGTTCGTTTTGGGCATCGCATTGTTCCAGGCCACTCAGGGCCTGTTCAGCGCTTTGATCATGTCGATCCTGACGATTCTCTGCACAGTCTTGGCGTTCAATTTCTACGAGCCCCTCGCCGAGGCGCTGCTATACACCCGTCAGCCTGCAACGGCGGATGCGATCATGCTGGTGGCGATGTTCGTTGTCCCGCTGCTTGTCCTGCGCATCTGCTGCGACAAGTTATTGAGCAGAAATGTCGTCCTGAATGTATGGGTCTCCCGCATCGGCGGCGGGGTTCTGGGCCTGATTACTGGAATGGTGATCGTTGGGGTGCTGGTGGTTGCGGTTCAGATGCTACCGACTACAGAGAGCTTCCTGTACTACCGCCCTTACGACGGTTCGCTTAAGCGAGTTGCGCGACTGGCTCCGTTCTATCCGGACGAGTTCACGGTCGGACTGGTGAACTTGCTTTCGGGAGGGGGCCTGTCCGGCGGGGCGGATACCCGCTTCCAAAGCACCCACGATGATCTGTTCCTGGAGCTTTTCTGCGCCCGCAACACCGCGGGAAAGCACGGGCGGGTGGACGCACGGCCTGATTCCTTGAATCTCATTGACGTGTACGATCCTGACGATGAGAAAGTAGGATGGGCGGATGACGTTCCGCCAAACCCGCTACTTCCCGATGATGCAATTACGAAGATCGTCATCGCACGCCTCAGTATCGATGGGAAGGCGCGAGATGAGGACAAGTGGTGGCGGCTGGTAGCGACCCATTTTCGGATGGTCACCAAGACCGGTAAAAGCTACTATCCGGTGGGGTATTTAAGTCACGGCACCGAGGGTTGGCAGGTCCACTCGCCCAAATACGAGCAAGACCAGCCCCAAATCGCCAAGTTGATAGTCCAACGCCCATTCGATGCGAAGAAGTCCCAGCAGGTGACGGTGGACTGGATCTATCGCATACCATCCGACGAGGACCCGGCGACCGTTTCATTCCGGCGCGTGGCCGTCGAACGCGTGGGGAAGGTCGAGAAAAACGCCCTCCCGCCCACCAAGGACGCCTTGGACCGCACGTTCAAAGGCGGCAAGAAGAAGCGCTCCCGCCAACGGCGCCGCTAAGCCTCACCGAAGGATTATCGCAAGCCGTGGCGGGTCGTCCCCCCTGTATCGCCTCCGACCGGTTGATCGGTCCTTGATTCCAAAGTCCCGGGCAAAACCCAGGAGCCCCAAAGCAGCTCAGATCTATCGCATCTGCTTTCGCAGATCGTCGGGCATTCGTTCCACCCAGAATCGGTACGCCAGCTCAGGGCGGCGAAGATGCCCCCCCCGGACCTGCTGCTTGTCCGTCTCAAAGAAGCGGTGCTCCCTGAGCCAACGAAATGCCGCCCAAGACTGCTTCTGTATGGGTAACAGGTCGTCCTTGCCCCAAAAGATCACAATCGGAAGCTTGCGGGCCTCGTCGGTCGGTTCGATTCTCTCGAGATGGTCTAAGCTGGCGTTGCAGGCCCTGGCGATAAGCATGCTGAACGTCCCGGGGTTCCGCAGGCCAATCCAGTACAGCGGATACCCGCCGGCCGAAAACCCAGTCAGCATGACAGCATCGCGATTGACCCCGTATCGGGTGTCTATGTCCTCTATGACCCCCAGCACTACCTTTTCGTCTTCTTCCAGCAGGTCACGCCTCCCCAGGACCGGTAAGATACCCTCAGCGCTTTTGGCCCTTGGAGCAGCGATCAGAAAACCATGCCGCTCGGCAAGGTCTTTCCATTCCATAATCTGCCTTATGGGGCCGTCCCAAACCTTCGAACCGTGCAGGGAAATCACCAGAGGCCACTTGCGCTGATTTGTGTAGTAGCTTGGGACGTACAGCCAGTACTTGCGGCCGGTTTCAGGATCAACGATATGTCGGGCCGAAACGGGTGTGTCCTGGGGTTGCGTAACGGGACACCCCGCCAACAGGCCCGCCATCATCGTCACCACAATCGCCGTAGCAATTCGCATCTGTTCTCCTCGCCAGCTAAGGGGGTATCCCACCCGGCAAAATGCGTCCGACCGGAGATTCATCCGATCCAGCCCCGCCTATGTTACGTACAAAGCCAAGGGGATGTCCAAGAATTGTGGTATGATTAGTGAGGCAAGGCCGATTGTAATTCCATGTTCTCAATAACCAAAGCGCTCTTTGCTGTGCTGGCGATGACGATGACCTCTCAGGCGGCGTTTGCTTTGCGTCCCCAGGAGGTCGTGGTTGTAAGCAACGCCAACGTCCCGGAGTCGGTGTCGCTGGGAAAGCACTATGCCGCCGTTAGGGGAATTCCCGCCGAGAATATCCTGCTGGTCAACACGACGGCGGATTATCTCGTGTCCAGGGCCGATTACGAAGCACAGATTCGCCGCCCGCTGCGTCAATTCTTGATCAGTAATCGATTGGTAAACAAGGTTCGCTGCATATGTTTGATGTGGGGGGTCCCTGTCCGCGTCGGTGCGGCGGCGCCGAAGGGTCAGGCGGGTAAACTGATGGCGCTGTATCGCACAGCCGCCACCAAAGTCCAGTACCGCCTGGCGATTGACTACAAGCTCCTCGGAACCGTGGTGCGGAAGTTCCCCACACCCACCACCGACGGACTTGCCCCAGTAGGCAAGCTGTTCGAATCGCCGATCCCTGCGCCGTCGCCGCCGCTGCCAAGTCAGGGCCAACTGAGAAAGGACATCGACAAGCTGTTTGAAATCAAGCAGGCCGAGGTCGCCAGGTTGCGCGATCCGGCTCAGCGGCGGATCGCGTCTCGCCAGCTGATGGCCTTGCAGTTGGACGTCTATGGTCTGGAGGGCCTGATCCGCCACATCAACAAGGCTAAGCCCCCCAATCCGCCGGATATACTCAAGCTGACCCGCCGGCGGGACGAGGCAAAAACCAGGCTCGAAAAGCTTCTCAAGGCATCGCAGACACCCCAGAACATCCGGGCGGCCATGGATGCCATGGAGCTGATCAGCGGGGTCATTAGCGCCGGCTCACACGCCCATAAGTGGGTCAGACGGCTCGGCCAGAGCGATGCTTCGGTGGACAGCGAATTGGCGCTGATGTGGTGGAGCAATTACGAACTGATCGGCCAGCAGCGCAACCCGCTTAACTGGCGCGTACCCGCCCGCACTGCCTCCAGCAAGATCCCCCCCACCATGATGACGGCCCGGATTGACGGTCCGACGGCGGTAGAGGCGCGGCGGATTATCGATGACTCAGTCGCCACCGAGAAAGTAGGACTTAAGGGCACGTTCTACATCGATGCGGGGGGCAAGCTGCCCAAATACGATCTGCATCTCCGCAAGCTGCGCGACTTCCTCCTCGCCAAGAGCCGCATCAAGGTCGTTATCGATGAGGAAAGAACAACGTTTGCTGAAGGAACCTGCCCTCAGGCCGCTCTGTACGTGGGATGGTACAGCTTGGCGAAATACGTACCGGCATTTACCTGGAACAGAGGGGCGACGGGGTGGCACATAGCCAGCTTCGAGGCGAGGCGCCTTCGTGACCCCCAGAGCAACGAATGGTGCGTCAAGATGCTGCAAAATGGAGTAGCCGCCACCATCGGAGCCGTGGAAGAGCCGTATCTGACCTCGTTCCCGATACCCGAGGAGTTCTTCCCCCTGCTGCTTACGGGTAAGTATACGCTGGCGGAATGCTACTGGCGAACCGTCCCGAGCGTCAGTTGGCGATTGACGCTAATTGGCGACCCGCTCTATACGCCCTTCGCCGCCAACCCTCAAGTCAGCATCGATGCTCTTCCCAAAGGTCTGGCACCCGAGACAAATCGAGGCCCCCAGACTACTGCACGCCCGCAGGTCGCACCCTCGCATCCGGCGACTCGCACCACCGCGAGCCCATCGCCAGCAGATAGGGCACGATAACAGCGAGGCTTCCGATGATATGAGCCCGCCAGTCCGACCATTCGACCCCGCGCCGCGAAAGCGCCCCCTGAAGCAACTCACCCGCTCCGCCGGCCGCCGCAGCCAAGAATATACCCAAGACCCCAGCCCATAACCGTCGCGCCCCCATAACCCACGCCAGTGACATTGCCAGGAAGAATCCCGCTGCACCATGAAGGAATGTGTCTGTGACGCCAAAGGCACGCGCGGCCGAACCGGCCAGGCCGGGGTCGCGAACAACGCCCAACAGAAGCATAAGCCCCGCCAATACAGCCACCAGGATTATGCCCGGTCGCGCCCGATCCGACCTGCCACACATCGCCGGCGCCAGGCCCCAGACAAACCCCAGCGCCATCGTTACGGACGGTATGAACAGCCCGCCGACACTGAGAAACGCGCCCGTCGCCAGAACGGTAGCAGCGGTCCACAGGACCGCCCGCAAAACACAAGCTGTGCCCTTCCCCCGTGCGGAGCCTAACAGCCAGACCAAGCAGGCCGCCATCACGCCCAGAAACCACAACAGGCCCACCCAACCGACCATCGCACCCAAAACAACCGCCCCAGCATCGGACGCACTGACCCCACTGAAGGCCTCCTCCCCGGCCCCGAACGGGCCCACGGGAACATTCTTGAAGATGGCAAACATCTCCCAGCCCGGCCGGGTTATCACCACTGCGGCCGCCCCAATAGCTCCAAGCACACTGGCGGCTACAAGAACGCTTTTGCGGCTCTGAGTGAAGATCACACCCGCCAGAATCAACAGACCAAAGATCAGCCCGCCCGCTATCGCCGCACCGCGCGGGGAAACCGCTGCAAGGACGATCACAGCAAAAACCGCAACGCCCACTCGGATGATTCGCAACAGGTGAATCCAGCGAGGCTGGTATCCTGAAACTCGCCGCCACATCGCCTCGTCTTCACAAAATGGCGTTATCCACACCGCCACACCGCCAAAACCCAGTAGCGCCAGCGGATCGCGGATAGGTCCCCCCTTACCCCACATCATCGCCGCAGCAGAGCCAATCATCATCGCAGCTCCGCAGATGCTTACTATCAGCATCTGCTTGCTGGTTCCCGACAGCAAGCTGCCAACCAGCATCACCACCCCCCCCAGCAGCAGCAGGTGAAAGATCACCGACGTGTTGACGGAACCCCCAAGGGCCAAGTATCCCGGCTCAGCTGCTCCAAGGCCCGTCCGGGCCAGGTGAAACATCATCACCGCACCGGGGCCCAGCAGCGCCAGGTAGATCGGGTTGCCCGGTACCGTCCGATCGGCAGCGATGGTCCGCCAACAGAGCCAGAACGCCAGAATCACGCCAACAGACGCCACCATTCCGCCCCAGGCAAAGTACCCAGGGTACCACCACGTCAGCATACCCAAGACGATTACGCCCGTAAGTAACCAGCGTGTCGCACCGGAGAGCTGACTGGCTGTCCTGCCGATCGGTATCGCCACAAAGACGCTCCTTGCAAGGACATGTCAGTCTAATCCCGCCCGCCCATCGCAGTCAACGCCACACCCCAGAAGGACAACATCGCATCGCTGCCACTTGGCAGGGGGCTGTACAAAGATTACGATGTCAGTCCTTATGGACGCCCAGACCAAGATCGCCGTCCTGATTCCCTGCTTCAACGAGGCCGACGTCATCGGTAAGGTCATCGATGATTTCAGTTCTCACCTGCCCGACGCCAGGATTTACGTCTTCGACAACTGCTCCACCGACGGCAGTGGCAAGGTCGCCCGCCAGCACGGTGCGACCGTGATCCCCGAGCCGAGGAAGGGCAAGGGCTTCGTCGTGGACAGTATGTTCGACAAGATCGACGCCGACTACTACGTGATGGTCGACGGTGACGACACGTACCCGGCTGAAAAAGTCGGCGAGCTGCTTGCGCCGGTGATGTCCGGGGCCGCGGACATGGCCGTCGGCGCGAGGCTTCGTCAATACCAGAAGAACTCGTTCCGTCCGCTGCACGTCGCCGGGAATACTCTGATCCGCGGGCTCATCAATAAGATCTTTCGGGTCAAGCTGACGGACATCTTCTCGGGATACCGCGCTTTCGGGCGCAAGGTTGTCGAGCGAATCCCCGTCGTCTCGGCGGGCTTCGAGGTGGAAACCGAGCTGACCGTTCACATGCTGTACTACAAGCTGACCATCGTGGAAGTGCAGGTTCCCTACCGCTCCCGGCCGGCCGGGAGCGAATCAAAGCTTAATACCTTTCGCGACGGCGCCCGAGTGCTCTGGAAGCTATTCAACCTGATCCGCGCGTTCAAGCCGCTCACGTTTTTCGGCAGCATCGGGATTGTGCTGCTGGTTTTAGGATTGCTCGCGGGGGCGCCGCCCGTGTACGGGTTCATCGAAAGCGGCTACCAGCAGGTCAAGCGGTTCCCCCTTGCGATCCTGGCGACCGGGCTTATCCTACTTTCAGCCGGCAGCGTATTTCTGGGTCTGATACTGCATGCGATGAACTGGCGGTTCAAAGAGTTGCACAACGTGATGGTCCGCGGAAAAGGCCACAGCAGACGGGTATGACCGCCCGGATGCAGCATAGACTATAAACGTCAGATCGGCTCGGGGACTTGGTGCGGCGCTTTGGGGAGTCATTCGAGGTAAGCATGTCAGACAAGAAAAATGGCAGCCGCGAAAGGTGGCGAGTTTTCTCCAGGCTTCGGGCCCTTCGAGACAAACCCCTAGCCGCTGAGGTGCTGGGTTGTTCTCTGGCGGCGCTTATGCTGGTAGGGTTTTTCCTAAACAGCGGTGAGGTGAGGAAAAGGGTCCGCAACTCCCGCCAGATGAGCCGCTTCATCCACAGCGACAACGACTTCTACAAGACCCCCCCCCTGCTGGGGGGCGACTATCGTCTGGTGTCCAGCATTCGCAAGTCCTTGCCACCCGGAACCACCATCGCAGTCGCTGCGTGCTCCAGATCCAAGTACCCGACACCGATACTCGGCCGCCGACAACGGTTCTGGTTGGCGCTGCTGCCGCAGTACCCTATCGGTCCAAGCCCCCTGGTAATCTGCCCCTCTGATCAGGTCACACCCGCCGACAGGTTAATTCAGCGAGGTCAATGGTTTGCCCTGATCCGCCGCGAACCGGACGTGGAGACGGAAAAGTGAACCTGCATGCTCCGCTTGCAGCGTGGATTATCCTAGGCGTCCCGCCGTCTGTCGCCTTCCTGCGCAGAGGAAGGTGGGACTTGGCAGTGGCGGTGCTGCCCTTCGCCGGGGGCCTGGCGATCACCTGTCCGTGGATCCTGTCCGCTGCGACGGGTCGAGCTGTATTCTGGTGGTTCGTCGAGAGTTTCTTTGCGTCGCTTGCGTTGTGGGCCTTCATCGAAATCATGCTGGGCCGAAAAGACCGCAGCAGAATCGCCCCTGCGCCCCCCGGGCCCAAGCAGAATCTTTACCTCACGCTGGCTGCGCTGGTGGTGGTTCTCGTCGCGGCCGGTTTTAGCGTCTATTGGGGACTGGTGCTGGCTGATGGATTTCCCGATTACGCTTGGGATGGGTATATGATCTGGTTGCTGCGTGCGAAGGTCCTCGCCGACATCGACGCCTTCCCCAAAGCCCTCGCCGCCGAGCCAATGCTTTCGGCGTCCCATTGGGAATACCCCCTCTTGTTCCCTGCTGTGTTGGGGTGGTTTCGTCGCTTCGGCGGGCTGGACGTCCGCCAGCTTGCCGCGCCGATCGGGCTGATCGGCGCCATCATACCGGTCGCGGGTTGGATTGGGCTGCGAAGGAGCATCGGGGCCGGTTTTGCGGCCGCAGTCGTATTGGCCCCACTGGTGATCCATGGCACGCTTAGGTTCCACTTCGGCGCATACGCAGACCTGTCGGTCGCCATGGCAACGACCATAGCTTTTGCACTCGCTGCGGCGGGGGTGACTCGATCCGATCGGACAATGCTGGTAGCCGGGAGCATTGCACTGGCAGCTGCCGTCGCCACGAAGAACGAGGGGACACTATGGCTTCTTGCCGGCGGTGCCGGTGTGGGCCTGCTGGCCCTGGACACTGGACTCGGAATCAAAAAGTCGGTCTCGACCACGCTGCGATGGGTGGTTCCGGCGATTGTGTTCTTCGCGGTATGGCAATTTGCCTGCAGACAGACGGGGGCAACCTATTCCCTGATATCCAATCTCCATTTCGCCAATCTGCACGACAGACTTTGGGTGATCGTGAAGGATATGGCGACACGCTCGCTTCAGCACCCCAAGGCGCTGATCATGCTGGGAGCATCGCTTCTGGGAATGATCCTGCTGGCGCGTGGCGCGTGGTATATGCGCTTGCGGCGAATGGCGGTCCTGCTGGGAGGTCCGGTGCTGTATTGTACCGGAATAGTGGTCATCTACTTGGGCACGCCACATCGGCTGAAGTGGCACCTTGCCACTTCCGTCGAGCGTGTCTTGTACGGCGTGGCGCCCGTGATTCTGGTAGCGGCGATCTTCGCGGGGGCAAAACGCAAGACCAAGAGCAAACCCGCAGGTAAATCGAAGCCGTTGCAACCAGCGGAACGTTAGGTTCTAATCCTCAGGAGATTGCAGAACCAAAACGCTTTGGGGGATCATTCGAGGTAAGCATGTCAGACAAGGAAAATGGCAGCCACCAAAGGTGGCGAGTTTTCTCCAGGCTTCGGGCCCTTCGAGACAGACCCCTGGCTGCTGAGGTGCTGGGGTGCTCAGTGGCCTTGCTCGTGCTGATCGGCTTCTTTACAGCCACCAAGACCCAACGAGAAAAAGTCAGCGCCTCCCGCGGATTCATTGGCATTGTCCGCAACGACGAGAACTTCTACATGACCAACATGTTGCTCGGGCGCGATTACCCTCTGCTGGCGCACATTCGCAAGGCTTTTCCTCCTGGGACCATGGTGGCGGTTACTCCGTGCGACAGGTTCAGATATCCGAATGTGCTTAGGGGTCGCCGGCAGCGGTTCTGGCTGGCGCTGCTGCCGGAGTATCCCATCGGGCCGTCGAAGCTGGTGATCTGCCCGCAGGATCAGGTTAGGCCCACCGACAAGCTAATCCGGCGAGGCTATTGGTTCGTGCTCGTCCGTCGAGAACCAGATGAAGGGACGGGGAAATGAACCTTGGCATTCCGCTTGCAGCGTGGCTTGTCCTGGGCGCCCCGTCTGCGATCGCCTTCGGCCGCAGAGGAAGGTGGGACCTGGCCCTGGCCGTCCTGCCCTTCGCCGGGGGCCTGGCGATCACCTGCCCATGGATTCTCTCTGTGGCGACGGAGCATCAAATAACCGGTTGGTTTGTCGAGGCTGCTTTTGCATCATTGCTGCTGTGGGCACTGCTGGAGGTGCTGCTCGGCCGACGCAGCCGGGACGGAATCAGGGACCTTCCCCCGCCGCGAAAGGCAAACCCGTATCTTACGCTGGCTGCAGCCAGCATGGTTCTGATCGTAGCCGGGGTGAACGTATACTGGGGTCTAGTGCTGGCCAAGGGGTTCCCGTACTACCACTGGGACGGGTACCACTGCTGGCTACTGAGGGCCAAGGTCCTCGCCGGCAGCGACGCCTTTCCCAGAAGCCTCGCCACAGAACCCATGCTCGCTGCCAGCTGTTGGGGGTACCCATTGTTCCTGCCTGCCTTATTAGCGTGGTTTCGACGCCTCGGCGGACTTCAGATCCGGCAACTGGCCGTCCCGTTAGGCCTGCTCGCTGCAATTGTGCCCGCCGCTGGTTGGCTGGGGTTGCGACGGTACGTCGGTGCTGGTCTGGCCGCTGCTGTTGTACTGGCGCCTTTCGCCATTCATGGGATGATTGATTACCATTTCGGCGCCTACGCCGACCCATTACTGGTCATGGAGATGGTCATCGCTTTGGCGCTGGGGTTGGCAGGTGTGGCTCGCGGCGATCGGGGCTGCCTGGTAGCAGGCAGCTTGGCGCTGGCAGCTGCAACGGCTACCAAGAACGAAGGTGCGCTTTGGCTTGTCGCCGGGGCAGTTGGTGTAGGTCTGTTCGCCCTGGACAGAGGAATCGGGATCAGGAAGACCGCCCTGGCCTTGCTGCGTTGGGCGTCCCCGGCGGTTCTGTTCTTCGTTGCCTGGCGGGTCGCAACAGGACAGGCAGGCGTGTCGAGTCGCCTGCTGTCAAAGCTCCACTTCGTGCACGTGGCCAAGAAAATGGAGATCATCTTTGCCGAGATGGCAAACCGCTCGTTCTTCCAGGCGGCGTGCCTGGTCATCTTCCCATTGTCCCTAGCGGCAATGATCTTGCTGGCACCAGGCCGGTGGAACATGCGATTGCGGAGGGTTGCTACGCTGTTGGCGACCCCGCTGCTGTATTGTGCCGGGCTGGTCTTAGTCTATTCGGGACTCCCCCATGAGTTGAAACGGCACTTGGCTAATTCCGTCGAGCGTGTCTTGTACGGCGTGGCGCCCGTGATTCTGGTAGCGGCGATCTTCGCGGGGGCAAAACGCAAGACCAAGACCAAACCCGCGGGTAAATCGAAGCCGTTGCAACCGGCGGAACGTTAGGTTCTAATCCGCAGGAGATTGCAAAGCCAAAACGCAACGAGGGTTTGCGCATGGGCAAGAAGGTCGGCACAGTTGAACTATTCGTCCCGGGCAGGTTGTGCCTGTTCGGCGAGCACAGCGATTGGGCGGGTGAGTATGGCCTGCACCGGGGCTTTTGCCTGGTCATCGGGACCGATCAGGGCATCTCGGCGACGGGGGCAAGGGACGAAGCATTCCACGTTGAAACACTGCTGCCGGACCGGCTGGGCCGACCGAGCGGACGGACGAGGCGGATGAGCTGCCAATGGGACGAACAGCTCCTGCGGACAGCCGCCAAGGACCAGGACGAGTTCTTCCGTTATTGCGCAGGCGTAGCGTATCAGGTACTTCGAGAATGCGGCCTCGACGGCGGAATCAACCTGCAGATCACCGCCATGGACTTACCGCTGCGCAAAGGTGTCTCAAGCTCAGCGGCTGTGTGCATACTCGTCGCCAAGGCGTTCGACGCCGTCTACGAGCTGGGCCTGTTCCCGCACGAGCTGATGGAGCTGGCGTACCTCGGCGAGAAGCTCACCGGAAGTCAGTGCGGGCGGATGGACCAGGCGTGCATCTACGGTAAGACACCCGTACTGCTGACGTTTCAAAAATCCGCCTCGGTACGGCTCGAGCCGCTGTTTCCCAAGCGCCAGATCGACATGTTCTTCGTCGACCTGGCCGGGCAAAAAGACACCGTCAAGATCCTTGGCGATCTGCAGGGGGCGTACCTGCAAAGCGGCGAGCTTCAGGATGCACTGGGCCCTCACAACGAGCGGATCATCCGGGCCGCCTACAGGGCGCTTACGAGCGGCGAGGCACAGGCGCTTGGCGAATTGATGAGCGAAGCACAGAACAACTTCGACAAACTGATCGCCCCGAAAAGCCCCCAACAGCTCGCCAGCCCGCTGCTGCACGAGCTACTCGGATTCGAGCCGATCGCCCAGCACGTCTACGGCGGGAAGGGCGTTGGGTCCCAGGGCGACGGGACGGCCCAGTTTGTCGCACGCAGCGCCGCAGACAGAGAGGCCGCCATGGCGAAAATCTCAGAAGCCTTTCCGCAGATGCGGTGCTTCCCCCTGACGATCACCCAAGGGATACCGGCGACGGTAGATGTGCTGAATCACAACAAAGGGCACAGAACATGAGGGGCCGCTGATTCTCCTCATCTTAGTCGGGTTTCGCCGCCCCAAGAGACGCAGTGGCACGGGCCGCCTGGATCGGCGTATCTGATATGCTTGCAGCCTTACTGCTCATCTTCGCAATGGCCGCTATCCTGATCAGTTGGGGCATCCTGATCGGGATCTTCAGCGGTCTGGGGTTGGGGATACAGAGGGCCTTCGGCCGCAGGGAAGTAGACACGACGCACATCTTGATGGCCTTCTGGATGGGCCTGGCGTTTGTTGTCTTCTTTCTACAGGTGTGGCACCTTCTGCTTCCGATTCGCTGGTGGGCGCTGGCAACCGTCTCCGCCCTGGGGGGGGCCGGCCTCGTATGGAACCGCCGACAGGTGCGCCAGTATCTGCACTGGGTCTGGCCGCGCCGAAAGGCGGCGTTAATACCCATAGCAATCCTCGCGGTCTGGCTGGCTAACCGCGCGATCCAGCCCTGCGCCACATACGATAGCGGCCTGTATCATCTCAGCGCCGTCCGCTGGGCGACGTCGACCCCAATAGTACCGGGGTTGGGGAATCTTCACAGCAGGTTGGCCTTTAACAACTCTAACCTTCTTCTGGGAGCTATGCTCGAGGTGGGTCCGTGGTACGGGCGGTCAAACCATCTGCCCAACGGCCTGCTCTTGATGATGATCTTCATACAGTCCATTGCCGGGGCCTTTCGCCTCTTCAAAACAAACCACGAAGAGCGGACGTCTGGGCTTTTCGACCTGCTGCTGCTGACACCGACCATGCTCATTGCCGTTCATAGTTGGACATCCAGCCATGCAACCGACGTCCCGGTCGCATTGGCGGGGTTCGTCTCCGCATCGCGGCTCTTTGCGTTTCTGATCGGATCACGCCGAAGCGAGCGCGACCAAGCCTACGATGTGGTCTTCGTCGCCACAATGCTGGCGGCTGGAGTGTGTTTCAAACTCACCTTGGCAATGTTCGCCGCAGTCGCCTGGGTGCTTGTGATTATCGTCTGGATCGTACGTGCCAGGCGAAGAGGGTTTCGGGTCTTCCCACCCGTGCTGATTGCAGCGGGCACCTCGGCCCTGCTGATCTTGCCATGGATGTCTCGCGGCGCGATCTTAAGCGGCTATCCGCTCTTTCCCAGCGAGATTGGCAGTCTGCCTGTCGAATGGCGCCTCCCGGCGGCCCTGGTGGCCGATACCCAGCACGGCATCGTAACGTTGGCCCGGAGGACCCGAACCATTGAGGGTTACAGCTGGCTGCGGCCTTGGGCGGCTGAGTTGAACAGGGAGATCATACTACCGGCCATCATGGCGGTCTTGGGATTCCTGTTTCTGCTGGTCATGAAGCTCTCGCGGCGCGGGGGGGGTGGGGCTTGCCGCACTGGATGGGCGATCTTGCTGCCCATCGTCGGGGGAATTGTGTTTTGGTTCTTCACGGCACCGGCGATACGGTTCGGGGCTTTCCTGTTCTGGCTGCTGGCGGCTGCGATCGTGGGTATGTGCTTCTATCAACTTACCGCCGCAGCAGGGAGGCGGACGATGACCGCAGTGCTGATTGGAGCCCTGGTCTTTTCCACCTGGGGTATGAAGAAGGGGTTTCGCGGCGGCGGGAGTGATTGGGGATTCGGGCCTACGCCCGAGGTCGCGATGAAGCCATTTCAGACACGTTCCGGGCTCGTCCTGTGGGTACCGACCGAAGGCGATCGGTGCTGGGACGGGCCGCTCCCCTGCACTCCGTACCCCAACGAGAACCTCCGCCTCCGGACAGACGGCGATCTGAGTTCCGGCTTTGTCATAGATGGTGACTAGAGCCGTCTGACGTGGCGGGAACCATAATGACGCTGGGCGACTACTGACCGATGGTTTTCGCCACGTTCTCGGGGGTGACGGGCTCTATTATCCCACGGTCGGTGATGATGGCGGTGATGAGTTCAGCCGGGGTTACGTCAAAGGCGGGGCAGTAGGTCTGGACGCCGGGCGGCGCGGTGCATTTGCCGAAACCGGCCGTAACCTCCTCGCCGCTGCGCTGCTCGATGGGAATCTCGTCACCGCAAGCCAAAGACAGATCGAACGTGCTGTAGGGAGCGGCGACGTAGAATGGGATATCGTGCCGCCTGGCCAATATCGCCACCCCGTACGTCCCGATCTTGTTTGCGGCGTCGCCGTTGGCGGCGATTCGATCCGCCCCCGTGATGACCATCTGCACAAGTTTATCGTGCATGACCTTCGCAGCCGTGTTGTCGGTGATGAGGACCACGTCGATCCCCGCGGCCATCAGCTCCCACGCCGTCAGCCTGCTACCTTGCAGCAAGGGGCGCGTCTCATCGCAATAAACCGTAAACTTATGTCCTTCGGCGGCCGCCAAGTACATTCCGGCCGTCGCCGTGCCGATCCCCGCCGTCGCCAGCGCGCCCGCGTTGCAGTGCGTAAGCACCCCGCTGCATCGCTCGATCAGCGGCGCCGCCGCCCGCCCCATCGCCAGGCACATCGCCTGATCTTCGGTGCAGATGGCGTGGGCTTCGGCGAGCATCGCCTCGCGGACGGAATCAATGTTGTCCGTTATGGTCCCCTGGGCCCGGCGGTAAATGCGCTGCGCAGCCCAAAGCAGGTTGGCTCCGGTGGGCCTGGCGCTGGTCAGGTACTCGGCGGCTGCCTCGACGCCGGTGATAAAATCAGCATCGGGGATAAACTGGGCCGCCAGGACCATCCCATATCCGCCCGCCACGCCGATCGCCGGGGCGCCTCGGACCACCATCGTTCGTATCGCGTCCCAGACGCCCATCGCATCTCCGCACTCGACGTAAACCTCCTGCTGGGGCAGCTTGGTCTGATCCAGCAGCCGCAGATGACCCCGCTTGGCGTCGCCGACCCATTCGATGACCTTGACGGGTGGAGTTATCTTGATTTCCTGTTGGTTCATCGTCCCAGAGGCTACCGGACGGGCGCGGGCTTGGCAAGCCGCGCCTGGACAGCGAGTTCATCAGTTTTTGCAGGCTTTTCGCGGCCGCTTCCGGGATACAACCAGAACCGCAGGGAGGTGCCCGGGCCGGTGGCTTCCCGCCGCACGAATAAGAGTGAACGGGAGACCAAAACGGCATGGTATCGTGCAAAAGCTTAGTTTGACGGCGGTTAGTAGAACCTAGGGACCCGGTCAGGTCGTCCCGGTGAACCGCGAACAAGACCGCCTTCGTCCAGTGCGGCCCGGGAACCGTCGCGAGGCTTCTTGGGCGATATCTTGCAGGACAAACTCACCTTGCACGGCCGGTCAGCCGATATATGATGGATACGTAAGGATATTACTGACTTCGGGTGTGCCCAAGGGGCAACTTCGCAGTCGCCCCAGCGGAAGGAACCGACTATGTTAGTACTGTCGAGACAACGTGACGAGGCGATCATGATCGGTGACGATATCGAGATCACGATTGTCGGCGTCCGCGGCGAGAAGGTGCGTCTCGGCATCAACGCGCCGGCCCACGTTCCAGTTCACCGCAAGGAAGTCTACGAGGCGATCAAGCGAGAAAACCTGGCAGAAGCCGAGGCCAAAGGTGAGCCGCCCGCAAAGGTCGAGTCCCTCGCCAAGAAAAAGCGGCCAAAGGTCGAAGAGAACCCGCCGCCCGCAAACGATCAATCCTGACGCTCTTATCCGACAAAGCCGGGGATCCCCTGTTACCGCAAAGATGGTTTCGCTGCGCGGACGCGTAGGTTCACTGGAGGCGGAATTAGCGAGAAGCAGCGATGGCTTCCGTCAGGGCGGGAAGACCCAGAATCTCGGCCAGCCCGTCGACGACCTGCTGGTCGTATCCCGACGGGGTGCATCGCTTCAGTTCCTGCATCGCCGTCAGGGTTGTCATGGCTGATCGGTGCGGCCTATCATGCGTCATGGCATCGTAGGAATCCACAACGGCCAGGACACGTGCAGCCAAAGGTATCTCATCGCCGGTAAGCCCCTCCGGATAACCCGTGCCGTTCATCCGCTCGTGATGGTACAGCGTGGCGGGTAAGATGCTTTCCAATGAGGTCAGAGGTTTTAGCACCTCATAGCCGGCTTGGCTGTGCTTCGTGATGATACGGAAATCATCGACGCCGATGCGGCAGCGTTCCGCGGATATCCTGGCCGGGACGGCGAGCATCCCGATGTCATGTAGTTCGCCCGCCAGTTTCATCAGCGAACATTCGTGCTTCGGGAGGCCGATACGGCGGGCTAGCTTTTCGGCCAGTACGCCGACGCGCTCGCTGTGGCCGGTTGTGTATCTGTCGCCGGCTTCAACCAGCCGGACTATTCGACGCAGCACATCGATGTAATGCTTTTCGGCCTCGCGAGCGGCCTCGGTGATCTTGTGCGAGTGATGGTGAAGCCCCCAAATCGCCCGGCGAACCTGCATGGCAACCAGACCGCCGGTCAGGACCATCATCCCACCGATGGCAAGGGATTTTACGCACCACCCTTCAACGGCGATTGCGATACCCACCACCACAACGGCCATCAAGAAAACACAGAACGCTCGAACAACGCTACCGGCATCTAGGACTTTCACCATTTTCCCTCTACGGCAATGCTGAGCGATTTGACCCAGCATCGCGTGTTTTGATCGTCGTATGGGGGAAACCCCGCGTTCCCAGTACAAAGCGTGTCGCAGCGCCGCAGACCGAAGGCACCGCCACAGAAGAAACCTAGGATATGGACGGGACCGGGGCGACAGAAAAGTTGGAATGCTCGGGCCCCAGTACTCTGTCCCGGTAATAGTGTTGTGTTATGACGCCGCGCCGATGAGGTGGCTGCAAGGAAGAAAAACGATGGCATATTCAATGGATATTCCGAGTTGTTCTGACGCAGCAGACGCCTTGTCGCCGCAAGTCAGAACCTGCCAGTATTATCGGGACAGGGTACTAGGCACTTAACGCTTGTCTGTATTACACAGAGGCGGGTGCGTCCTGGGGCGCCCGGACCGCAGCACCATGGAAGATCCTCCAGCACAACTAACCGGCCGGACCGGGGTTTTGGCCCAACTCGACGGGCCTGTTCGTCCGATACATACCAGGTAAATGGCATCGGAGTCATGACGCGCTACATTCCCATTCTGATCGGCTGCCCGCACTACCAGATGTTCGTGCGAGGCACGTACGAATGCGATTCGACGGGGACCTGCCCCGTGGGCCCGGACGGGAGCTTCCTTCTGGAGTATGTCCGGTGTGGGCACCGTGCCGGTAGGTGTCCCCAGCCGCTGTGCGTACTGCACCGCCTGAACCGTCGAAGCAAGGGGGCCTGGTATCCCTATAGCGTCCTGGCGTGTCCGCCAGAACCGAAGGAGCAAAAGCCCTCTGCATCACCCAGCGGTGTGGCGGGTAGGAACGGGTGGTACGCCTAGAGCACTTAACACCATTGAAGTAGCGTTTGGGCTGCCTGAATTGCCAATTACTGTCTCAGCACGGCGATGATGTCGCTGATTGTCTTCTTGCCGTCGCCGAAGACCATGGCCGTGTTTTCCTGGTAGAACAGCTCGTTGTCTATCCCCGCAAAGCCCGGGTTCAAGGTGCGTTTCATAACCATCACTGTACGCGCCTTGTCCACGTCGAGGATGGGCATACCGTAGATCGGGCTTCCCTTGTCGTGACGGGCGGCCGGGTTGACCACATCGTTGGCGCCGAGGACGATCACAGCATCGGCGCGGTCCAGTTCCGAGTTTGTCTCGACGCGGTCGCAGAGCTTCTCGTATGGCACCTCAGCCTCGGCCAGCAGGACGTTCATGTGGCCCGGCATGCGTCCTGCCACCTCGTGGATCCCGAACTTGACCTGGACGCCCCTTTCCTCCAGTAGATCGGACAGCTCCTTGACCGCGTGCTGAGCCTGGGCGACGGCCATGCCGTAACCCGGGACAATGAATACCAAGGAGGAATCCTCCAGGCACATAGCCGCATCTTCCGCCGTCCAACTGGTGACTCGCTTATCGCCCCCCCCGCCGCCGCCAGGAGCAGTGACTATGGCGCCGACCCCGCCGAACAGAACATTTACCAGCGAACGGTTCATACCTACGCACATGATCCGGGTAAGAACGATCCCGGATGACCCGACCAGCGACCCGGCGATGATCAGGCCCGGGTTCTTCAGCACAAACCCGGTCGCACAGGCGGCCAAGCCGGAATAGCTGTTCAAAAGCGAGATTACCACCGGCATGTCCGCCCCGCCGATCGGGATGGTGAACATCACGCCCAGGGCTGAGGCGATAACTGCGATTGGAATGATCAGCAGTTTCGCCGCCGGAAACATCCCCCACAGTACGATCAGCAGGATCACGGCGCCAAGGGCGGCGAAGTTTACGATCTTCTGGAACTTAAACAAGGTCGGGCGCCCCGAAAGCAAGAACTCCTGCAGCCTGGCGAACGCAACAAGGGATCCCCAGAACGTCACCCAACCTATCAACGTGCTGATACCGATGGCAACCGACATGTGAACCGGGTCGCTGTCGGCGCGGGCGCCCCAGTGCTTGAAGCACTCGGAGAAGACCACCAGGGCCGACGCCAGCCCGCCCAAACCATTGAACATGGCGACCATTTGCGGTATCCCCGTCATACGAACCGTCATGGCGAGGAACAGTCCGACACCCGATCCGATAACGGCGGCGATGATCACGAATGTCCACCCGTCCTTACCGGAGACCGCCCAGGCGCCGCTGTCGTCCCGCGCCAGCAACGTAAAGACGATTGCGATCGCCATACCAATGGAACTGACGAGATTCCCCCGCCTCGCCGTCTTGTAATGCGCCATCATCTTCAGGCCATAGACAAAAAACCCCGCGGCGAGAAGGTATGCAGCTATGACTATGTTTTGATCCATCGTCGATTACCTTTTCTTAAACATCTTAAGCATGCGATCGGTGACAAGATATCCGCCCACGACGTTGATCATCGCCGCGATGACGGCCAGGAGCCCGAAGGTTCCCCCCAAGGCCCCACCTGCTCCGGCCGCCAACAGCGCGCCTATGATCGTTATCCCGCTGATTGCGTTCGAACCGCTCATGAGCGGCGTATGAAGCTGGGTCGGGACCTTCGTGATAATCTCCAGCCCCAATAGCATCGCCAGGACGAATATCGTAATCGCCAAGATTAACGGCAGCGCCATGACTACTCCTCGCTTTCCTGTCCCGCCTGCTTGGGCGGTGCGGCCAAAACCTTACCCTCGTGGGTGACCATCGTTCCTGTGATAACCTCGTTTTCCATGTCGATCTTCAACTCGCCGTCTTCGGTAATCAGCTCCTTGATGAACGTTGCGACGTTGCGCGAGAACATCTGGGAAGCGTGGTATGGCACGGAAGCGGGTAAGTTAGTCGGCCCAAGTATCGCCACACCGTTGTGGACGACTTTCTGATCGGCCTCGGTCAAACTGCAGTTACCGCCTGACCCAGCCGCAAGGTCCACGATCACCGAACCGCCCTTCATCGACTCGACCATCTGTTTGGTGATCAGGATCGGCGCGCGGCGGTTGGGGATCAGGGCGGTGGTGATTATCATGTCGGCGCGTTTGGCGTGCGGGGCGATGATTTCCTGTTCGGCTTTATAGAACTGCTCGCCGAGGTCTGTGGCATATCCCCCGGCGTCTTCGGCGGAGTGGTCGACCTCCATCGGAATGAACTTTGCCCCAAGGGATTCGACCTGCTCCTTAACGGCCGCTCTTACGTCGACGGCCATGACGACCGCGCCGATCCGCTTCGCCGTCGCGATTGCCTGCAAGCCCGCCACGCCCGCACCAATAATCAGCGCGTCGGCCGGTTTGACGGTACCGGCCGCCGTCATCATCATCGGGCACATCCTTACCATCGTATCAGCCGCCACCAAGACCGCCTTGTAACCCGCGATCGTGCTCATGCTGGACAGCACGTCCATTGACTGGGCGCGTGTGATTCGGGGCATCTGGTCCAAGGCGAAGCTAGTGACCCCCCCGGCGGCAAGCTTGGCGATCAGCTCTTCATTCGCCGCGGGCCCCAGCACAGCGATGAGAATCTTACCCTTCCCCAACAGCTCCAGTTCGTTGCGCCCGGCGCTTTTGTCCATAATCGGAGCGGTCACCTTGGCCACGATATCCGCTGCGAACAACTCGGCGATGTCCGAAGTTACTTTTGCGCCGGCGGCTTGGTAATCAGCATCCGAGAAGAATGCATTGTCTCCCGCGCCGGTTTCGATGAGGACCTCCAAGCCCAGCTTGGTCAGAGCTGCAGCCGTCTGGGGAATCGCCGCAACCCGGGTCTCACCAGGGGTGATCTCTTTGAGTATCGCAAGCTTCATGGTTTCCTCGTTCTGAAGGCTATCGGGCCCGCCGACCAACCCCACCGGGCCTCAGGGAGTAACTGACTTACCAGTTTTGCCCGGGAGAATCAACGCCTAATAACCATTAGAACTGCAGGGCTCTACTCAAACCGATACAGGTAGCCGCTTGGGGGCGCTTCAGCTTGCGGGGTAAATGGTCTGGAGTTGAAGATAGCAACCAAGCCCGATGACCTGGCGATCAAGCGGGCTTGGGATAATAAATGTGTGTTTGCACCCGTCAGTCCGTCAGGACGGTGTCCAGGATCAGCGATTTGATTTTCTCGCTGGGCAGGGACAGGACTCCCAGTGCCTGTGCAGCGGCTTCTCGCAATTGCGCCGACCCATCGCCGCTGACCACGTCGATGATCCCCTGGGTCGCCTCGTCGGGTAGTTGGTTACCGAACCTGCGGCCGGACTCGCTGAGCGACCCATACGCCTCGATCCGGATTGACTCGTCCACATCGGAGCTGTTGGCCAGTTCTGCGATCGCCGCCTGGGCACCCGGGGCGGGCATTACAGCAAGAGCGCTCGCGGCCGCGAGCATAGCGGGACGACGGTCGACGAGAATCTCCGCCAACGCACCGCGGGTCTGGTCGATATCGTAGACGCCCGTATTTGTCAGACCCAACAGCCTTATGGACTCGACGACACGGGTCGTCCAGTCCACCGTCTCTTCGGATAGCATCTGTCCACCGATCCCAAGCTGCAGCGCCGCCGTAAGGGCCGAGGCGACCTGCTCCGCCGTCGCATCGGCGCTTATCACAATCGCGCGGCCATCTTCCCTTGCCAGCGCACTGGTCTTGGTGGTGTCCGCGGCGATCACGACCGGTAAGGTCGAGAGAATCGGCTCTGCACGCAGGCGTGAGATAACGGCCTGAGGGGAGGGCTTTGCGGAGACCACCGCCAGGTCCACGCCGCTGGATTCGCGAGCGGCCGATAACGCCGCCAGCGTGTCGGGGATGTCAATGACATTGTACCCGGCGCCCCGGATGGCGTCTTTGAGACGATTGCGGACGGGCTCGTCGGAAACAACCAACAAGACCGTCTTGGTTCCAGTCTGTCTTAAGGCTTCGCGGAACACCGACATCACCAGCTCGGAGCCTTTGAACCGTCCGGTGGGCAAGGCATTGCCCAGCGACAGACCCGCCAGGAAACGCACCTGGCGGTCCGGGTAGCTCAGGGCCGCCACCAGCGGGGTGACGCCGCCGGCGACGGGCTTGATGAGAGTCTTGGCGCCAGCGGTCTTCGAGAGGGCCTCAATCGCACCCAGCGCCACGGCCGAGTTGCGATCACGCAACGCACGGGCCAAGACCTCTTGCAGATACGGGGCGGGGGACGCCAGTGCAAAGAATCTGGGACTTGGCATATCCTTCGGCTGGGTCGGATCGGTCGTACCAGCCGGAAGATTTGCCTCCTTCCTCAAATAGGCCGCCAACCACAATGATACGCTGGGATAGAACGTCGGATCGTACTTAAGCGCCAAGCGGGACATTCGCATTGCGTAGATGTCGCAGAAGATCTCGCGAGCAACGGACCTGTAGGTCAACCCACGATTCTCATCCCAATACCAGACATTGGCTGTGCTGTAGCGAATGTCGGGCTGGATTGACTCGCGCTGGTAATAGTAGCTCTCGGCCATGTCATAGAAGACCTCGGCGACGGACTTACCCAGCGTGGCGCCGCTACCGCGGCCGCAGGCGACCAGGGCAGACTCGGCCACCTTGCGCGTGCGGTCTAGAACATCGCTGCGCTTCAGCAGTTCTTTAAGCCTGGGCGCGGCGTGGGCATACTGTATCTCGCCCAAGGCGTTGGCCAGGAGCTCCTGCAGCTCGGAGTCGTTGGTTTGCAGGGCTACCGAGAGGGGACGAACCGCGTCCTTACCCATCCTCGGTATGACGTTCATAATGTTGTGTTTCAGGGAAACGGGCGACTTCGGGTCGCGCAGCTTCTGGACCAACTGGGGCAAGGCGTATTCACCACTGATTATCAGTCGTTGCGAAGCTTCCTTGTACGCTCGCAACGTCCCGCCGAGCATGTTGATCGAGTTTGCAATCTGGTCAGGGCTGGACCGCTGCGACTCGTAGCCCTTGGAGATCATCTGCGACAGCTGACTGACGATCTCGGCCATACCTTCCAGAGACCCGCCCTTAGCCAACACGCCCATCGACTCCGGTGTCTTGATCGACAGCAGGTACACCTCTTTCGGCTCGGCCCCGGATTCCAGGATCGCCCGGCCGTAGCTCTGTGCAGCCACCGCCCGACCGACCTTGATGTAATGAAGCAGGTCGTCCCAGAGGGTATCCAGCTTTGCCCCCTGGGGGGGCGTATCTTCTTTTTCTTGCCCCAGGAGCACTTCCACCATCGGGCCAAATGCGACTACCATAAAGGCCGCCAGAATCAGCAGGCCAATGAAGCTTCGTTTCGAGTTGCTAAACATGACATCTCCCAGTCGCTAACGAACTGCGCAGGTAAGGTTCCACCCCCGGCCTCCAAACACACGTTCGGGATTCAACACAGCTTGAAGCAGCTCGCCCGGTCCTTTCGTCCAGGACCGTCGCTATCTGCGATTATAAGTGCTAGGAAACACCTGTCAATAGCTACAATTACCCCTTTGGGCCGCCGCTGCACACAACAAACCGATTTCGCCCACGAGCCCATCCGCCCTATGCGTCGATCTGGGCTGGAAACTTCGGTTTTTCCCCGGCCAGAACGGCCGTGATGTCGTAGACGACGTCGCACATGCGGTCCATCGCCTCGGGGACGCGCGCGGCGATGTGCGGGGTGAGGATCACGTTATCATTGTCCAAACCGAACATCGGATAGTCCGCGGGCGGCGGCTCGGGGTCGTGACAATCGATCGCCGCACCGCAGATCCGCCCGCTGCGAATCGCCTCGGCGAGGTCATGGTAGTTCACGCACTGCCCTCGCGCAGCATTGATAAACTGTGCGCCGCTCTTGAACCGCCCCAGCGTCTCGGTGCAGATTAACCCGCGCGTAAGGTCAGTCAGAGGCGTGTGAATCGTAACGATGTCGCTTCGGGCGTACAGCGTAGGCTTGTCCACCTCCTGGGCCTGGTAGTCCAGCTCGATCGGGCGGATATCGTTGTAGATCACCTTCATCCCCAGCGCCCCCGCCGCCTTGGCGACCCGGGACCCGATTCGCCCGCACCCGATAATCCCCAAGGTGATCGAAGAGACAAAACGCCCGAACGTCTGTTTGCGAATCTTGTGGAACTGCTCGGGCGATACGGGGCCGCTCATCGGCCAAAATCGCCGATTCAGCTCGATGATCATCCGAACCGTGTAATCGACCACGGCGAGCGTGTTGGCTTCGGGCGTGTGGACGACCTCGACACCTCTGGCGCGAGCGGCTGGTACATCTATGTTGTCCAGCGCCACACCAGCCCGCCCGACGACCTTAAGACGCTTGGCCCTGTCCAGCAAGGACTCATCGACAGTCGTGTACGTCCGCACCACCAGCGCGTCGGCATCGGCGATCGCGTCGTCCAGTTCCTCGGCGCAGACCTCCCGCACCTGCCCACAGCTGTGCAAATGTTCCAGCGACCGCTTGTTCAATGGTTCGGTTACGACAATGATAGGTTTGGGGGAAGCTGACATCCGAAACGCTCCTGAAAATTGAAATACCGCAGCGAGCCGCCTACCTGCGCATGTTGTCCCGATAGTCGCCCCCTGTCAGGCGGTTTCGCAGCCTGGAGAGCAGCCCCGTCATCCCCAATTGTCGCGAAAGGCGGCAGACATGCTCGTCGCCAGGACAGATCATCATCGCCCTGGCGGCGTAACGGCGGGCGCGGGGGAGCTGGCCCTTCCGCAGGTAGGCCAACGCCAGGTTGTACAGCGCCAGGGGATACCCCGGCCGCAGCTTCAACGCCCTGCGACAGTGGCGGATCCCGTCATCGATCTTGTCCAACATGAAAAAGCTGACGGCAAGGTTGTGTCGAACCTGCGGATCGTCCGGGCGAAGATCAACGAGCTGCCTGAAGGCCACGTTCGCCTGGGTGGTCTGACGGGCCTCTATGAGCAGCTCTCCCAATTCCGCCAGCAAGTCCGGATCGTCCCTGCAATTGGCCATATCCACCAGCAGATGCCTGGCGGCGTCCCGGCGGAAGCCCTGGCGAAGCAGAATGCGTCCCAGCTTGGTATGGGCGCCCGGAAACTTCGGATCCAGTTCAAGCACCAGGCGAAACTGCGCCTCGGCGACGGTTAGCTGATTACGCTTCAAGGCAAGTTCGCCAAGGCAAAAGTGCGCTTCGAGGTCGGCAGGCTCTACCGCAAGCGCCAGCTCGAACTTCTCCTGGGCCTCGTCCAGCTGGCCCATATCCAGGAGCAAGTCGCCGTAGTCCAACAGCAGATCGACGTCGGGGTCTTCGGCCAGCTCAAGCTCGGCCTGATAGTGCAACTTGGCGTTTTGCAGATCACCGAGCAGCCAATGCACTTCTGCAATGCGCCCGTGGGCCTCGAGGTGGTCCGGGTCCAGCCGCAACGTCTGATCCCAGCAATAAACTGCCCGCGGATAGTCACCGCGAGCGTACAGGCTGCTTGCCATATTGTAGAAACATAAGGGGCATTCATCCACGATCTGGCGGGCCAGGTAGAACATCACCTCCGCGTTGTCGTGATCGCCCATCTCGGCGTAAGTGACAATTCGATTGCAATAGGCGGGCTCGTACTGCGGATCGATGCGCTGTATTCGCTCGAAGTGTCTTAGCGATTCCCGATAGCGACCGACACGGGTCAGATTCACGCCGAGGCAGTTAAGTGTCTCGACGTCGCCCGGGTCGATTTCCAGGGCCAGGCGATACGCTCGGCAGGCCAGCTCGTACTGCTCCATCGCCTCCAGCGTCAAAGCAAGGTTGAAATGCCATGCTGAATTGTATGGGTTGATATCAATTGCAACTCGAAGCTCAGCCGCCGCCTCCGCCCAACGTCCCTTCTCATAGAGCAGGTAGGCGTGCTCCGCACGAAACTCCGCGTCGATCCAATCGTTCATACCACTACCCAAATAAGGTGCCCAGAACAGTCCAAACAACGTAAATGAAACCGGAACGAAAAGCCACTCCTCCCTTAAGCCCTCAAAACCGCACGTGCGTAAACCGGGGCACAATCGGGACTCTCAACTAGTCGCCCCGTCCTGTAACTCATCAACTACTATTGTAATTCGTACCCCCCATTTCCGACAAGGGGCAAATCCTGCCACGCAGCAAGAATGCCCGTTCAATAGCCCCGCCGCAGCGTAATCAAACTAGCCCATCCCGGGCCCATCCGAACACTGGTCCACTCCCGGCCCAAAGGGTACCATTGCGCGTATGACAGATGAAACCGACTATCTATCGCTACCCGACGAGGCGCTGCTCGACCAGTGCAACATCAACATCCACCGGACCTCCGGTCCGGGCGGCCAGCATCGCAACAAGGTCTCATCCGCCTGCCGCCTGCGACACCGCCCGACGGGAATCACCGCCTCTGCGGGCGATTCTCGCTCCCAGCACACCAACCGGCGGATGGTGCTGCAGAGGCTTCGCATGAACATCGCCTGTCAATACCGCCGACCGCTCGACCCGCAAAACCCCGCTGTCCCGCCGGTCGTGGGACAGTGCATCTTTTCGGCCAGAGGAAAGTCCCCCCAACCGGCCAGACGCCTCCAGATCGGCCGAAAGGACCACCGCTTCTGGAAAGTAGCGGCGTTTCTGCTGGACCTCCTCGCCGCTCACGCCGGCCGCGTCGCCCCCGCCGCCGCCGCGATTGCAATTACCACCAGCAACCTCACCTCCATATTCAAGTCGGACCGTCACCTCTTTGGCGCTGCCCAGGCGATCCGCAAGGCCTCCGGTCGAAAGCCCCTCCAGTGACGCAGAAGCTTTTCCGACGCCAAACCCCCTATCTCCGGGGACTTTCCGTCCTAAAGACGCCTTGACCGTTCCCTCCCAAGGCGTTCTAATATAATAGTGTGGCCCTACGAGAGAAACTGGGGTGTATACGTCGAAAGACTTATGTGACCCACCGAAACTGCTTTTTACCTGCCTCAACCCGCCCCAGCAACAACCGAACGCCACCACGGAACACGAAAGCCCGCCCAGGTGCGGATGCTGTTTCCAACTGACGGTATTCAGCATTGCGCCGCACCGATGAAAGTATCGACCCGCGACAGACCATGGCACGAAAACAGGCAAAACGATTGGGCGAAATACTGATTGAGTGGGGCGTCGTGGCCCAGCCAGCCATCGAAGAAGCCCTCCAGCACGCCCAGAAAGAGGGACTGCGACTCGGCGAGGCGCTGGTGGCGCTAGGTCTGGCCGACGAAGAAGACGTCACCAAGGCCCTCGCCAGCCAGTTCGACATGGAGTATATCGACCTCGACAGCAACGTCGTGAAGTCCGCCGAGATGAGCCTCATCCCCGAGGAGCTCATCCGCAAACACCTGGTCTTGCCCCTGGCGAAGGAAGACAATCGCCTCAAGGTCATCATCACCGATCCGCTCGATCTGGAGACCTTGGACATGCTGCGCTTCCGGCTCAGCTGTGAATTGGAGCCCACGTTGGCGTCGAAGGGCAGGATGCGCGATTTCATCGACCGATTCGTGCGTTCCGACGTCAGTATCGACCAGGCCGTCCACGATCTGGAAAAAAGCGCCGAGCTGTCCGCCGCCCAAATCGCCAGCGCCAGCGGCGAGGAGCTTGACGAAGAGGCCGCCCCCATCATCCGCCTGGTGACCATGATTATCCACGAGGCCCTCCACATGCGCGCCTCGGACATCCACATCGAGCCCATGGCCGACCGCGTCCGCGTCCGCTACCGCGTCGACGGGCTCTGCCTCGAACGCGACAACATACCCAAGCAGATGCAAGGCCCGGTGATCAACCGTCTGAAGATCATGGCCGGGATCGACCTCGCCGAACGCCGCCTTCCCCAAGACGGGCGAATCTCCATGACGATCAATGACTCCCCGATCGACTTTCGCGTCTCGGCGTTGCCGGCCGTTCACGGTGAGAGCCTTGTATTGCGTATCCTGCGCCCCGAAAGCGCGCGAGTCGCCCTGCCCGCCCTGGGGTTCTCAGAGGACGACTACCAGCGATTCCTGCGGATCATTAAACGACCCAACGGAATCTTCCTGGTCACCGGACCTACCGGGTCCGGCAAGACCACCACCCTCTACAGTGCCCTCAACGAGCTGAACCGGCCCGACCGCAAGATCATTACGGCCGAAGACCCCGTGGAGTACAACTTCGCTGGCATCAACCAGGTGCAGGTCAACGACGCGATCGGCCTGACCTTCGCCGCAATCCTCCGCTCAATGCTGCGCCAGGCGCCAAACATCATTCTCGTCGGAGAAATCCGCGATTTAGAGGTCGCCGAGGTCGCAATTCAAGCCGCACTGACAGGACACTTGGTTTTCAGTACACTTCATACTAACGATGCGCCCTCCGCAATCACCCGGTTGATCGACATGGGCGTCAAGCCGTTCCTGGTCGCCAGCAGCATCCAGGCGATCATGGCCCAGCGGTTAATCCGAGTGATCTGTCCGGAGTGTAAGGAGGTTTACCCCGATCCTGACCCGCATATCCTGACGATGCTGGGTTTCACCGAGGACGAGATCGACAGTACAACGTTTTATCGCGGCGCGGGTTGTGGCAATTGCAACGGCACGGGCTACAAAGGGCGCCTGGCGATATTCGAGCTAATGGAGATGACCAGCGTCCTCCGCGAGCTGGCGTTCAATCGCCAGCCGCTCTCTGAAATCCGCCGCGCCGCCAAGGCCGCCGGGATGCGACCACTTGCTGAGGATGGGCGAATGAAGATTCGCAACGGGACGACCACACCGGAGGATCTGTTCAGAATCACCCAGGCCTCGGAAATTGTCGTGGAATAGCCAGAGCAAGCTAATAGACCAAGAACTAGAGACTTACCGCCTGCAGCACCAGACCGGCCGGTATTGCACTGCTGGGCGGGCAGCGGCCACCCGGCGAATAATTCACTGCGAGGAACTCGGTTATGGCAACGATTCACATTGACAGATTGCTTGAGACCTGCATTAAGCGGGGCGCCAGCGACATACACCTGCACGTAGGAATTCCGCCAACGTTGCGTCTGCGCGGGAGGTTGCGCCAGTTGGAGACCAAGGTACTGGAGCCGGAGGACACCGTTGCCCTGATGAAGGCCATTACCCCCGAACGCTGCCAGCAGGAACTGCAGGAGCAGGGCACGACGGACTTCGGGTTTGAGTTCGGCGACGAGGGCCGCTTTCGGACGGCTGTGTTTCAGCAGCGAGGTAATCTCTCCCTGACGCTACGGTTGATTCCAACTAAGATCCTCAGTTTCGAGGATATCGGCCTGCCTCCGATCGTCCAAGGCCTATGCCGCCGCCCCCGAGGAATGTTTCTGGTTACCGGGCCGACGGGGTGTGGGAAGACCACCACGCTGGCGACGATGATCGACTATATCAACACGAATTTCGATCGGCACATAGTTACGGTCGAAGAGCCCATTGAATACTACCACAAACACAAGAAATCCATGGTCAATCAGCGCGAAGTGGGGGTGGACGTACCCAGCTTTTCCGAAGCCCTGCGCCGCGTGCTGCGCCAGGATCCGGACGTGATCCTGGTCGGAGAGCTTCGCGACTTGGAGACAATGGAAGCGGCTCTGCGGGCCGCCGAGACGGGGCACCTGGTCTTCGGAACGCTGCACACGACCACCGCCCACCGGACGGTGACGCGTATCGTAGATCAGTTCCCGATAAACCAGCAGGAACAGATTCGCGTTCAGCTGTCCGAGTCGCTCATCGCCGTCCTCTGCCAGGCACTGCTGCCTAGATCCGACGTTCGCGGGATGGTCGCAGCGTACGAGTTCATGGTCGTCACCATTGCAATCGGGAACCTCATTCGCGAGAACAAAACATACCGCATTCCCTCCTCGATCCAGACGGGTAAGAAACTCGGGATGCAGCTTCTGGACGACCATCTATTGAGGCTCCTGGGGGAGGGGAAGATCTCGCAGGAGGACGCGATAGACCGCAGCCAGAACCCCAGCGACCTTCTGGAGCGAATCGACGCTTGGAAGAGCGGACGCCCGTTAAAGCCCGAAACCCCAGCCGAGACCGTCGCTAAAAGCGCGAACGACAAGTAGATGAGGAAGTACATCATGGCCCAAGCCACCAGCGTAACAATCAACGAACTGAAGGGCCGCCCGCTCGGCCGGGTTCTGGTCAAGATGGGCAAGATTAACCGCCTGCAGGTCCACGAAGCGCTTCAGCTGCAAAAAGAACGCGGTGGGCCCGTCGGGCAGATACTTCTCGACCTGGGGTACATCGACGAGAAGACCCGCTCCCTGGCCCTTGCGTACCAGGCCGGGATGGATTACGTGGACCTGGGGGCGACGTCGATTCCCGAAACCGTACTCAAGCAGATTCCGTCGCAGATGGCGAACACTTACAAGATCGTCCCGATCGACTATGACGAATCAACCAACCACCTGGTCATCGCACTTGGGTCGGCGGACAACTTCCACGCCGTCGACGACCTTCGAACGCTGATGGGCTTCAACGTCACCGCCCGAATCGCCGACAACGAGCAGTTGGAGTCGGCGCTGATGAAATACTACAACGTCGAGCCGGAATCGATCGGGGACCTCATCAACGAGATCGCCGGTGACGACCAACTGGCCGCGCTTGAGAACCGCGGCGAGAGCATCGACCTAGAGACGATCAAAGAAGCGGCCGAATCCAGCCCGGTCAAACGCCTGGTGAACATGGTCTTACTGGAGGCCATACGGAACCGGGCGTCCGATATCCACTTCGAGCCGTTCGAAGATGAGTTCAAGATGCGCTACCGCATCGACGGGACACTATATGAGATGCTCCCCCCGCCGAAATCAATCGCGGTGGCGATCGCCTCGCGCATCAAGGTCATGGCCGAGTTGGACATCGCCGAGCGGCGCCTCCCGCAGGACGGGCGAATCGAGCTTCTGGTCAACAACAATCCCGTGGACCTGCGAATCTCGGTGCTTCCGACGATGTTCGGCGAGAGCGTCGTGATGAGAGTTCTGGACCGTTCGACCGTCTCGCTTGACCTGGACCGCCTGGGGATGCGAGATGATGATGTCGGCACGTTCCGCGAGCTGATACGCAAGCCGCACGGGATCATCATCGTCACCGGGCCGACCGGATGCGGGAAGACGACCACGCTGTACGCGGCCCTTCGGGAGCTGAACAAGGTCGATGTCAAGATACTGACCAGCGAAAACCCCGTCGAATACACCATCGACGGTCTGATCCAGGTGCAGATCAACGATGAGATCGGCCTGACGTTCGCGCGGTGCTTGCGGCACTTTCTGAGACAGGACCCGGACATCGTACTGGTCGGGGAGATCCGCGACTTGGAGACGGCCGAAATCGCCGTACAGGCGTCCCTGACCGGGCACCTGGTGTTCTCCACGCTGCATACCAACGACGCGCCGTCCACCATCGCGAGGCTTTTGGACCTTGGGCTGGAATCGTTCCTCCTGACAGCGACGGTAGAGGCGATAGTGGCGCAGCGTCTTGTCCGCACCATCTGCCCGCGATGCAAGGAGAAGTTCACGCCGTCGGAGGATATCCTCCGAGAGCTGGACCTGACGCCCGATATGATCGCCGGGAAGGAATTCTACACAGGAACTGGCTGCGACTACTGCCGCGGAACCGGTTATAGCGGGCGCAGCGCGATCTACGAAATCATGATCCTCGACGACAACATCCGCGAGTTGATCGTGAATCAGGGTAGCACCAACAAGATCCGCGAAGCGGCCCGCAAACAGGGAATGCGTACGCTGCGGGAGGCAGGGCTGTTGTCTATATACGATGGTGTTACGACGATTGAGGAAATCGTCTCGCACACCATTTACGAGGAGAGCGAATAAGTCGAGAAGATGGCGGCGAATTCGCCCACGCCGCCACCCAGGACACCCCCGGGCCAAGACCTGGAGTCCCTCAAGCAAGAAAAAACATCCGGTCGTGTTGACCGAACGCAATAAGGCGCCGAACTAACTGGAGCAAGCCATGCCAAGCTTTTCCTACGAAGCAATGAACAGTGTGGGGCAGCCCGTAAAGGGCGTGGTTGATGCAGCCTCTTCCGAAGAAGCCATCGCAAAGGTCCGCGCACAGGGCAATTTCCCCACGAAGATCAAGGAGGCTTCCACCCGCACCGCCGGCGTCACCGCCGCGGTAGGGGCTGGGACGGGGAGGCCCGTGCGGCGCAAATCGGCCGGGAGAGTCCCAAGCAAGCTGCTGTCCCAGTTCACCCGCCAGTTGGCGACGCTCGTCGACGCCGGTTTGCCCATACTGCGCAGCATGAGGATTCTCGAACAGCAGCAGAAACCCGGGATGCTGCGAGTGGCGATACGCCTGGTCGCCGAGGACGTCGAAGGCGGCTCGACACTGTCGGAGGCGATGAGCCGACACCCCAAGACCTTCGACCGCCTGTACGTAAACATGGTCCGCGCCGGCGAACTGGGCGGCGTGCTCGACCTGATCCTCATCAGGCTCTCAGACTTCCTGGAAAGGGCCCAGGCACTGAAGCGCAAGGTCATCGGCGCGATGATCTACCCTATATGCGTCATCAGCTTCGCCATACTGATCGTCGTGGGCATCATGTACTTCGTGATCCCCAGCTTCCAGGACATCTTCGCGGACATGGGCCAGGGGCTACCCGCTCTGACCCAGATGCTGCTGAATATCAGCGCTTGGGTCAAGGACGATTTCGGCTGGTTGGTAATGGTGGGCTTCCCGATTGCGATTGTTTTGATGTTCAAGCTGATAAAGATGTCGCAGGGCGGGCGGTACATAGTCGACAGCATGAAGCTTCATATCCCGATCTTCGGGCAGATCGTGGCCAAGTCCTCCGTGGCGCGATTCACGCGAACGCTGGGCGTGCTTCTTTCGGCCGGCGTACCGATCCTCGAGGCGCTGACCATTACGCGCGACACGGCCGGTAACGAGGCGTTCAGCCGCGCGCTGGCGAAGGTGCACGACGGAATTAGAGAGGGCGACAGCTTCGCCGATCCGCTGAGACAGGCAAAAATCGTCGAGCCAATGGTCGTCAACATGATCGACGTCGGCGAAGAGACCGGCGAGCTGGACACCATGCTCACCAAGATCGCCGAGACCTACGAAGATGAGGTCGAAACGCTCGTCTCGTCCATGGTCTCGCTGCTCGAACCGATAATGGTCATCGTACTTGGCGGCATCGTAGGGTTCATCGTCATCAGCCTGTTCCTCCCGATGGTGTCGCTCATTCAGCACGTTCAGTAACAACCCTCGAATACGAGGCCGTAACGTCGGGTTATGAAAGGAAATGATCATGAGGTGCACTACTATCGAGAAGGCAAACCCGCCTGCCGGTAAGACTCGCCGACCGACAGGGCGACCACAGGGCGGTTCGACAAACTCACCACAAGCGGGGTTTTCGCTTATCGAACTGCTCGTCGTCATCGCGATTATCGGTCTGCTGGCCGGGCTTATCGTCCCGTCGCTCGGCTCGGCGAGGGAGCAGGCGAAGGTCGCACGGACCCAGTCCTTGCTGAGGGCCATCGTCAGCGGCCTGGAAATGTTCAACAACAACTCCGCCGTCGGTGAGGACTACCCACCTTCATTCCTGAACACGGGTACGGATGATAATCCGTACGACGCCCCAGGACAGACCACGCCACCGGGTCTTACTCTTACCGGAACCTACGATGTCTACGGCGCCCAGACGCTGCTGTGGGCCCTGATTGGGGCCGATGGACTGGGAACGCCGGGCTTCAGAGGAAACCTAGAAGACCTCTACGAGCTCGATACCGGTGAGCCGGTGCATACCCGCGCGCCGGTCTTCTTCGAGGTCAGCGCCGGGAACCTCAAGAGGCCCGACAAGCTCGGACTGGATCCGGACGCCAAAGGCGGCAACAACCATGTACTGGTGATCGCGGACATCTTCGCCATGCCCATCCTCTACTTCAAAAGCGACATAAGAAAGAACACCCCGGCGTTCTACGATCGTGAGGACAACGCCGGTTTCCGCGAATACTCATTGGGCAACGAGCACCCTCTCTTCGAGGACGCCGCTCCGGGCGGGACCAATCTTCCAGCCGATATTACCGCCGGCAACGCATTCCAGCAGTTCACCTGGAACCCGCAGATACCCACACCCAAGCCCCAACCGCACAAGAAGGACTCATTCCTCCTGATATCCGCCGGGCCGGACAGGCTGTACGGAACCGATGACGACGTGTGCAACTACCCGTTGATCGGCGGGAAGAATTATTAGCAGCAACTAGTAGCGACGGCCAACCATCGCACTGAGCGCTTTTTATAATACAAGAGGTGATCGAAAATGAACGCCACTGACCGAAACGGATGCCCGCCCCCAGCGGGATTCACGCTGATGGAGCTGCTGGTGGTCATACTGATCATCGGGCTGCTTGCGGGGATGCTGGTCCCCTCCGTCAACGCCGCACGGATCGCCGCCAAGACCGTAAAGTGCCAAACGCTGATCAACACGCTCGACTCGGCGCTGCACATGTTCAAGGCCGAGTCGCGCCTCGGCCGCGTCTACCCGCCGTCGGTGTGGTCCACTGCGCCCGTTCCATGGCTGAACCTCCCGGGAGGGAATCCCTACGACAACATGCCTCCGCCAGATAATTACTCCTTCAGCATTGCCTACGGCGCCCATACGCTCGTCTGGGGCCTGGCCGGACCGTTCCTGACGGGAACAAGGGGTTTCGGAGACGTCAATACGCCTCTCAATGATGTCTACAATGATGCGAACGCATTCCGTTCTTACGGGCCTTTTGTGGACGTCTCCAAGATCGCCATCAAGACGGCCGAGCAAAGCGCCTTTGCCAATCACTCGAATTACACAAAGCTCGGTCAGCGGAGCAATACCAAACTCCCCGTCTTCGTAGATGCGTTCAACATGCCCATACTCTACTACAGGGCCGACATCGCATGGGTCGGCAAGAACATAGACAGGATTCATTCCAGGACGGACAACGAGCCCTTCACGGACCCGATGGACCAAACAGCTTTCATTAAGAGGATTAAAGACAATAGAGATTTCGCGGGGGATCGCGTTCATAACCAGGACACGTTCCTTCTGATGTCCGCCGGGCCGGATAGGGACTATGCCGGGTGGATCGATAACATCGCCAACTTCCCCGTTAAATCCCCCTAAGTAGGAGACCCCCCCGTGAACAGAACCGCACCCAACAGCGTGGCGCAAAGCGGGCGGGCCTCGCACCGCCGCAGCGCCTTTACGCTTATCGAACTGCTCGTGGTGATATTCATCTTGGGGATCCTCGTTACGCTGGTGGTGAGCATCTCCGGTTACATCCTCGACAAGTCCAATCGCGACCAGACACTCGCCAACCAAAAGGTCATATTGACGGCGATCGGGGCTTTTCACGATATAATGGGCGATTACCCGCTGGATACGGATGCTGCTCTCTACTCGCAGGTCCCCGACCCACCGACTGGTCTTACCACCGAGCAGCTGACCGGATGGGTCTTGCTTAAATATCTGAACGGGACCAGAGCCCTATACCTACCCATAGAAAGCGACATGGTAGCAATGCGAATCCGGGACGCGACGGGTAAGTGCCTCTTAAACCTGCCGGCCGATGCGTTCGGAGAGGGCTTTGAGGGTTTCAGGGACGCCTACGGTCAGTACATGTGGTATTCGGCGGCGGGCGGTCTTGGCGGCAGGCCCGCGATAATCTCCGCCGGGCCGGATGGAAACTTCCGCACCACCGATGACATCCGCTCCGACGGGCGATAGCGGCGGCGAAAGAATGGCGAAAGAATGAAGACGCATGCGACAATTCGGCGCAAGCACCAGCGTCGGCGCCGCATCACGGCGCTGCGGGCCGGATTCTCCCTGATCGAGCTTATGGTGGTGATCGCCCTGATTATGCTTATCTCCGGTGCGACGCTGCCCAGCATAATCACCATCTTCAACGCGGGCGCCGAGGCACAGGCATACAACCTGCTGACCGCCCAACTGACTGCCGCCAGGGCACTTGCCATCCAAGAGGCCACCTACACCGCCGTACACGTCCAGCGGGCCGACACGTCGCAGTTGTACCTGTCGCACATGACGGATGCGTTCTTCTCGGCCGTGATGATCTACGACGGGGCAAGTAGCCAGTTCAACCTGGCGCCAGGGTTCATACCGCGGAAGCTACCCGGCGCGGCGGCCCTCGGTGAGATAGACGCCGCAGCGGCGGGATACAAGAGCCTCGCCCAGGCGAACCTTGTGGACTTCACCACGCTGTCGATCGTCTTTTCGCCCAACGGTTCCGTCGTCCGCAACGTCGGTGGGAACGACATCCAGTTCGATCAGAACGACCCGATTTTCTGGAACGACAACACACAAACCCCGCTCCCTGAGACGAAGCTCTGGGATCCTGACCTGGCCAACGACGACACAAACAACGCGAACGGTCCCGGCGAGCCGGGGACGACGGCCGTGGTTGTATTCGACTTCCCCACGCTGCGAGCGATTCCGGGGGCCGCAGCACGGGACAACTACTTAGACCAGAACGCCCGGTTGGTCCCGGTCAACATACACACGGGCCAGTTGTTTGAAAGGTAAGCGAGCATGACCGCTTTGCGCGAACAATGTCGCTTCAACGCCCCGGTCGCCCGAGCGCGCGCCTCGTGCGCCTTTACGCTGGTCGAGGTCCTGATCGCCATCGCAATACTGGGCGTGGGAATCACCATGGCGGCCGCCCTTTTCCCCACCGCCATCAAGCAAAACCAACGGTCCGCAAACGACACGATCGGTATGATCGTCGCCAAGAACGCGCTGGCCGTCGTCAAAGCAAAGGTGACGGCCACGGCCGCTACTCTCGGCGACAGCTTTGAGGATATCGGTACCGCCCCGCTTGACTTACTGACAGAGGCCGATCTTACCTACCCCGTACCGCGGCAGCCGGCGGGTTATTTTGACGGGGACGCCGGCGAGCCACGGGACTGGGAAGGCGTACCACTCCGCCCCGTCGCCCTTCGCGGCGCCGTTGTCCTGGCAAGGCGCTTCGACCCGAACCGCAACGATTTCCAGCTCGTCATCGTCTCCTTCGCCAAGCAGCGCAGCGTCAACAGAGTAATTCCGCAAAGAGTCTCCGGAAACGTCTTCCTTCCCCCCAACACCGACGCATCCGTATTTACGTCTGCTGATCTGCAGCGCGGGGGGGTAGTGATACTCGACTACGACCCGGCCAATCCGGACTTGACCGGGACGTTCGCGCGAATAACGGCCATGCAGGGCAACCAGGCCGTCCTGGATAAGGATATCTCAGTGACCGGGGCGGTCAACGCCTGGATCGTCGTCGAGAGGGACCCCGCGAACAACGTCGTCGGTGCGTGGAGTCCCGTCACAAGCGTATTGGTTACCAGGACGGCCCTTAGGAATTAGTGATCGCCATGGAAGTTTTCGGGACAATCTTGCGGAAGACCGACAATGCATCCGCCCGGCGCCCGGCCGCGCAGCTTGTACGCCGTTCGACAAGCCGGCGACAAGCAATGACGCTGATCGAGCTTCTGGTCTCCGTGGCGATCCTGTCGATCATGATACTGATGTTCTCGTCGATACTCTCCGATTCGCAGAAGGTCGTCGCCGTATCCCAGGGCACGATGCACGCAAACTCCAAGGCCGCCGCCATCGCCGAAATCATCCGAAACGACATAAAACGAATCACGCAAAATGGGTTTCTGTGTATAACCGAGGACGCCAACCAGCGCCCGAGACTCCTATTCACAACCGCCGGCGTAAGCCCAAGCGCGCTGGGGGCGGATGTAGGTTCGGGCATGATCGTTTGCTACGGCATAGCCAACAATCTCGGCACTGACCTCGCAAATACCGACCCAACCGACGAAGCACTATGGCGACAGGGCTGGATATTGAGGAGCGGTGGCACGGGGGCAGATGTCTACGGGTTTGACCTGGCGGACATCCAGATAATGGATCGGGAGCAGTGTCGGCTAGAAGTAGTCAATCTTATTGTTGGATTCGCACCGAACGACACCATGCCGGGGGCCTCCAGGGCCATCGTAATACCTCTCCAAACGCCTGCGGATTTGCGCGGGGGTTGGCAGTGCCTAACCACTGCTTGCTCGCAGCTGAGCATCATGTGGACGGATGGAACACTCGACGGAAGCGGGAACCTCAATTGGTTTGGTAAAGCCAACCCGCTCAACCCGAATTGGGATGATGGTACCTTTGGGTTTGACCAATACAATCCCCGTCAAAGGGAATATGAAAGCGCCGCTGGAGGGTATCAAATTCTCTGGACGCACCACGTCGAAAGCGTGTGTCCACCCCACGACCCAATCGTAACCCCGTGTCCGCGACATGACCCAACCGTGTGGCCGCGGGCGATACGCATACGTTTCGTCCTGACGGATGATTCGGTCCCCGAGGAGCTTGGCGACACCGAGCTGGGCGAGACGGTCTACGAGGTGATATGCCCCATAGGGATGTGAGGATTTGTTCCCAGGTCCCAGGGGACGCGGAAGAACATCCGATGAGTCTTTTTTTGGAGGGGGCGATAGGGAATAGATGATGGATCGCAGGTGGCGACAACGCGGTTCGGTGCTGCTTTTGGCGGTGGGTCTGCTGTCGATCCTGGCGATGCTGGGCGCCACGCTGCTGCTCAGCTCGTACCTCGACGCCCGCCAGTCCAGGGCGCTGGCCGCCAAGGCCCAGGCCGACCCGGTCGCGACGGGCATACTGGCGCAGGTAAAGGCCGCCCTGCAGGCTGACCTGTACCTCGGGGCGAACGGACCCTACACCACATCCGGCGCCGGGGCGCTGGCGTGGCAGAAGTACGTCGACTATCCATCCGAAGACGTGGACCCACACCTGGCAAGCCCCTGGACGCCCGAGATACGTAACGGTACCGCGCCCTGGCCGCACGTTTCTAATCTATTCAACGACACAATGACTATCACGGATGTTGCGACCAACGATCCCGACCTCACGGACACCGATGGTGATATAGATGGCGGAGGGGTCCTCGTTAACGACGCGCTTCGCATCGACACCGGCGTCACGAACGCGCTCGGACAGCGATACTACGCGGCCGTGCGCGTAACGGACCTGTCGGGTAAGATTTCGCTCAACACGGCCGGGACAAGCAACGCACTGACGACGCCCACGTCGCCGGTCAACGTTGATCTGGAAAGCTTCCCCGGGACTTCGTATGCAAATCTCCACAATGACCGCTGTGGCGGCCCCCAGAGCAATCAGTTTTTCTGGGACGATTCTGCTTCGCGACTGTTTGCACCAGACCCGGGGTACCGTCCGTTCGCCATAGGCGAGGAGATGTATTTCCGCTGGTTGGGGGCGGGGCAACTGACGCAGGCCGGAAGGCTCCACAACCATGTTCCGACAACTCCGGATGACTTTCGACATTTGACCACGTTCAACTGCTCGCGGACGCTCGTCCGCGACCCGGATGCGTCCAACGTGGACGAGAACTTCGCCCAGCAGTTCCATCTGGACTTCCGCGACCCGCCTTATCTTACGAAGCCAGTATCGTTCTTCGACGCCGGCGACGACAGCGAACGCCAGGACGTCTACCACAAGGTAAAAGGGATGCTGGAGGCCCTGAGCATCGGGAGCAAGGACGAGCGCCAGGAGATGGCCGCCCACTTCGTCGCCAACATGTGGGCGTACATGGATACGGATACGGACGCCAACATAAATGCGACCGACCACTGGCGGTTCGATGCGCCTGGGACAAACCTCCGGGTCTTTGGGTTACGGCAGGACTTGGTTATCACAGAGGCGTATGCGAGACACATACCCGATAGCGGACTCCCGGGACCTCCTGCGGATGACTGGGTCTATGGCTGTGCCATCGAGCTGATGAATCCCACGAACCAGCCCATCAACCTCAACCAGTATAAGCTGATTGTGATGAAGCCGGGGACGTTCATACCCATATCCGACCTGGCGCCAGGCGCTCCCACGGTTGCCGGGAACGGCGGAAGGATAGTCATTCACAACTTCCAGGAAGGTAGCAAGAACCAGGTTGCAAGAGGCCAATTCTTTAACACACCGACGGCCAGTTGGGTGTACAACACTGATCTTGATTTCACGGGGTCCGATTACACCAGAATCAAGATCGTCCGCCAGGTCGGCGGCTATCGGGTGCCTATCGACGAGGTTTGGGCTCCCGGACATCTTCCTTACACTGCCCTGAATCCGAGATCAGAGCCCACCGCGGACGAAAAGCACATTCGCCGCGACGACGACTTGGATCGCGCGCGATACAACGTCGGGGCCTACGAGATAAACACCGATATCCCCCCGACCCATACGCTGGGCAACCCGAATGGTCTGTCGGCCGGCGACCTTGCCGCCGACGCCATATTCTCCGTGCCCATTATCCGCTCAGGCCAGCAGATCGTCGACCTTGGCGAGCTGGGCCTGATCTACCTTACCGGGCCCATCGACAAAGAGATCGACACCGATCACTACAGAGCTCTTGTCTCGTTCCCCATGCGCCTGGTGCAACTGAGCTCGACGCTGACGGACCGCCCGGCCCGCGGTCGGTTCGACTTCCATCCGGACAACATAAACCACCTCGGTTACAATTCCGGGACGCACCCGGACGTCCCGGCCGCGGCGGTGCTGAGTGAGTTCTTCACCGTCCTACCGCCCGACTATACGCGCACCGACGAGCCGAACCGCATCTACGGCCGCGTGAATATCAATACGGCCACACGCGAGGTCCTCGAACGCCTCCCCTGGCCGGGCTTCCTCGGGGAGGGTCTCCCTGGGCAAGGCCCCGACGTCATCACAAATGATATCGTCGATTACATACTGGACTACCGTGATATGCGCAACCCGTGGGTTATCCGCGATTACACAGATCGCGAAAACAGCACAGGCGCCAACATAGCCAATCTACGAGCAACGACCGACAGCGACATCGGCGGATTCCTCACACCCGGTGAGATCGCGATCCCCCTGGCGGACTATGCAAACTGGCGAATGGGCTGGACCGATTACAGCGCAACAACAGCAAGCCAAGAGTTGGGCATCACCCAGGACGAGTACTACATCCGCAATCGCGATTCGCTGTATCGCGCGATCAGCAATCTGATAACCGTCAACAGCGACGTGTACGCGGTCAACATCCGCGTGGACCTGTACGACATCAACGAGGCGCCAACAAGCCCGCCGCCGGATAACGTTCCCCTCCAAAGTTGGTATTATGTTTCCGTGATCGACCGCAGCAACTGTCGCGGCCTGGGCGACACACCGGCCGTGCTGCTGTTCAGCGAAGTGAAGTAGAAAACCAGAAAACCCAGAGCAGCTAACAACTTTCAGCCGTCCCTGTCCCCGCATCCCGTCAGTATCGCCACCAGCAGCTGCGCCATCGTCAGCAGGTCCAGCACGTTGTGGTGGGCGATGTCGCCGATACCCCGCGCATCATGCGTGTCGACGAACTTATGATACGCATCGGGAATCGCCCAACCGGGAATGTCCCCGACGCGCGCCCGCCCGCAAAAGTGCCGCTCCAGCGTCTGGAGGCGGTGGTTGGCGACTTGGCCCCGCCATTGGCGGCGCGACTCGTGCAGGAGGTCCAGGTGCGGTGGCAGTTCGTCGCGGGGCGGGAACGCAACGGCGTGAAACGCCGACCGCTCGCGCAGCATCGTCATGTCGAACGCCTTGCCGTTAAACGTGACCAGCACGCGGGCGGCCGCTAACCGCTGGGCGAAGGCTGCGCAGATCGCAGGTTCCTCGCTGTAATCCCGCGCCAACCGCTGGGTGAAGACAAGCTCATCGTCGGCCCACGCCAACTCGCCCACGAGGAAGATCGGCGTCCCCGCCAGCCCGCAGGTCTCCAGGTCCATGAACAGCAGATCCTCCGGCAGCGCGTCGGCGACGTGGCACAGGGCGGGCGATGCTTTCAGCTCGTCGAACCGCTGGCGAGCACCGCGCAGCACCGAGGCGAACTCGGCGGCGATGGACACGTCGTCGGGCGCGATCTGCCCCAGCGTGCGGCGGATGAGCCAGTACTTCGCCTCGCCCGTCGGCGTGGCGATGGTCTGCTCGGCACCGCCGCAGGCCTGTTCCAACGGAAGCGGCTCGGAGGGGGCGTGCTTACCTTCGCCGCCTGCGCCCCCGCCGGAATCGAGAATCTCCGCCGCCCTCCCAAAGTCCCCCCGCCTGATCGACCGCCGCAGCAACTGAAGCTTCCTCATCCTGGATTGGGGAATGGTCATGGTTCCATTGTACCGCCAACTACCCGTCGCGCCGCGCAGTGGCTCGTTCAATCGCCGCCAGCAGCAGTATGGTCGCGGCCTTGTTCGGGACGGGATAACCGCTGGACAGGTCCGGGTCATGATGGATCGGCGGGCGGAGGTTCGCCAGGCCCACGCAACTGGGACAGCCCGCGTCGCACGGGCACTCGGAGACGATCTGACGCGCCATCGTCAACCACTCGTCGATCAGCTCGTACCCCGTCTGTGCGAAACCGACCCCGCCGCTATAGCGGTCGTAGACGACGACGGTCGGTCTGCCCAGATTCGCCGAGTCCACCATACCGGAGATGTCACGCCTGTCGCACATCGCCAGGGCGGGCAAGGCCGCCAGCATCAAATTCCGCACACCCATCAACGCCTCGATCGGATTGTACCCCGCGGCGGCGACATCACCGTGCATCTGCTTCGAGATGCACCACCACATCGCCGTCGTCGCCAACGTCTGGGCCGGTAGGTCCAGAGCGTCCTGCCCGATAAGCTCCATCGTGTAATACTTGACCTTGCGGAACGCCGTGGTCTGCCACGTGACCTCGGCCGGGCCGAAGAAAAGCTCACCGTCCAGATAGACCTTCCGCTCGGTTGCCTCGGCGAGGCGACAGGAGCTTGTCAGGACGGGTTGGGTGTAGTAGTCGACCTTGGCGGGTTCGACGTGGGCGATTTTGGCCTCGTCGTCCAGCTGGCGGACCAGGTAGCTTTCGCCCTCGTGCAGGTAAACCGCTCCGGGATACACCAGCTCCGGGGCGGAAATCGAATCGACGTTCCCGATCACCTTCCCGCCCGCGGCGGTGTTGGCGATGGTGTAGGTGTCGTCGCTGATCGTCCGCAGGTTCGTGGTGCGGGCAGGAAACTCGCTGGACCGCCAGTAGTACCGCCCGTCGATGGGCTTGGCGTGTCCGTCTTCAGCGAGAATCTCGGCGATCTTGCCCACCAGCGGGCCGAAGAACTTATCGTCGTCGCCGGTGAGCGGTTTTTCAAAACACGCACACCCAAGCTGGCTCGCCAGGATGTGCGGGTTTTGCGGATCGATCACGCCATGCTCGTGCGATGCGGCGAACAGATAATCCGGGTGACGCATCAGGTACTGGTCGATCGGCTCGTTGTATCCGACCAGCAGAACCAACGACTCCTGCGAGGTGCGCCCGGCCCGGCCCGCCTGCTGCCAGACAGAGCAAATCGTCCCCGGAAAACCGACCAGAATCGCCGCATCCAGCGCGCCTACGTCGATCCCCAACTCCAGCGCATTGGTCGCCGTCACCGCCAGAAGCTGACCGGCGAACAGTTTCTTTTCGATCTCGCGCCGCTCGTTGGGTAAGTACCCGCCGCGGTACGGGCGGATGCGCTTGGCGAGGTCGGCCTCGCCGGGCGACGCCGAAAGACTCTCCGTGGCGTACTTGTAGATCAACTCGACGACGATGCGGGCCTTACCGAACAGAATCGTCTGCGCCCGCCGGCGGACCAGCTCGACAAGCAGCTCCGTCGCCTCGATGTTCGCCGAGCGGCGCGACACGTTGTCATCGGCAAGGAACGGCGGATTCCACAGCGCGAAGTACTTGCGGCCGCGCGGCGAACCGTCGTCGTCGATCAGCGTCATCTTCCGCCCGGTCAGCCGCCCGGAAAGCTCCACGGGATTGGCGATCGTCGCCGAGCAGCAGATGATCTGCGGGGCAGACCCGTAATGCTTGCACATCCGCAGCAGGCGCCGCAGGACACACGCGACGTGCGACCCGAAAATCCCGCGATACGTGTGCAGCTCGTCGATTACGATAAACCGCAGGCCCCGCAGGAACTCGTGCCACTTGGCGTGGTACGGGAGGATCCCGACGTGCAGCATGTCCGGGTTGGTCAACACGACGTTGGCGAGGTTGCGGATCTTGGCGCGGTTGTGCGATGGCGTGTCCCCGTCGTAGACGGCCGGGTGCAGCACGTCCTTAAGCTGCTCGGCGCCCGACCATCGCTGCAGGACGCCGAACTGATCCTGCGTCAGGGCCTTGGTGGGAAACATGTACAGCGCGCGTGCATCCGGATCGGCCGTGAGGGCCGAGATTACGGGCAAGTTGTAACACAGCGTCTTACCCGACGCCGTCGAAGTGACAATGACGACATCCTTACCGGCGGCGACGGCGTCAAGGGCGGCCGCCTGGTGAGTAAACAGCTTGTGGATATTGTGGTCCCGCAGAAGCGACGCCATAGCCTGCGACAGCGGGTCTTTGGGCTTGGCGTAGGCGGCCCTGCGCGGCGGGATTTCTCGCACGTGGACCAGCTGGGCGGCGTACTTCTTATCCCCCGTAAGCTCTCGCAGGAACTGGCGCGCGTCCATGGGGCCAATCATCCCAGAACACGCCCCCCGCGGCAAGATAGATTAGGGATTTGTTAGGCCAGTAGCCACAGGAACCCTACTATCCGTCGGGGCGAGCGGATGAACCCGGTCCCTTCCGCTCGCGGCCGGGTCAATCTTCCGTCATGAAGATCTTTTCTTTGTTTAGGTTCAGCTCGCCGAGGGGCGCTTCCCACAGGGCTTTGAAGTAGTCCAGGTCCTTCTTGATCCCGGCCGGGATGTCGTGGCGATCCACGTCGGTAAACTCACCGTGTATGGAGAAAGGCCCTTCGATACCGAGCACCTTCATCGCGTGGACGACCTGGTTCCACGGGGTGAGGCCCTTCTCCAATCGCGTGAAGATCGGATAGAAGTACCCCTGCTCGGGCTTCTTGTACGGGTCGTACCAGCGATAGTCCTTGACCGCGACGACGGCGGTGACGTCTTTGGCCATCTCCATCGCCATTAACCAGCCCTGCAGGTTCCCCTCGGTGTGCATGTGGCACGGATCGAGGTACATGCGGATCGCCTCCGAGTCGGTCTGCTCGAAGATGGGGAGCCAATGGAACGGGACGGCCCCCGAGAAATTCGCGCTGTGCACGTGCATCATGATCGTCACGCCGTGGTGCTCGGCAATCGGGACCAGGTCCAGGATGCCCTTGCGCCAGGCGGCAAGCTCCTCTCTCAGATGCCCGAAGCGGAGTTTAGCGTAACCCAGCTTGATGTACTTGACGTTATGCTTCTCGGCGGCGGCGATGATCTGCTCGGCCCGCGTGCTGGACGGGTCCAGGATGTTCGTGCTGAACATCCCCGGCGCGATCCCGGCGGCCTCCCAAGCAGCCTGGGACTCGGCCCAATCCTGCTCCCAGTGATCCGATTCGGGGTCCACGTACCCGCCCTTGCGGACGGTAAGGTCCAGACCGTCGAAGCCCAGGTCCTTGATTGTCTTAAACGCCTCGGCGGCCGGCGCCGGCTTGAACAGTTTCGTAAACGCGAACGTTTTCATGCTTATCTCCATTTCCTATTTGCAGGGCTTTACCCGCGGCGCGCGTAGAAATGCGCATCCGCGACGTTCAACTCGCCGCCGGGGTTCTGTACACTATGAGGCGGCACAGCGAGTGTCAACGACAACGAACAGAAAGGAACGAACCGTGAGCGACAAGATGCGACGCGTTGTAACGATGGACGGAGCGGGCAAGATCGCCGTGGCCCAAGAACCGATCCCCGAACTAAAAGCCAACACGATCCTCGTGGACGTCAAGAGTTGCCTGATAAGCCCCGGAACGGAGTTGCACGACGCGGCTCGGCGCCGGGCCAAGCCCTCCGACGCCCCGCCCAAGCCGTTCGGGTACGGCAACGCCGGGGTGGTGTTGGAGGTCGGCGAGGGTGTCGAGGGCGTAAAGGCCGGCGACCGCCTGGCGTGCATGGGCGGCGGGCACGCCATCCACGGGTCGCACGCGGTGATGCCCAAGAACATGGTCACGTCGATCCCCGAGTCGCTCAGCTTCGATGAGGCGACGTTCGCCCACCTCGCCGCCACCGCCCTTCAGGCAGTTCGCCGCTCGCAGGTGCAGTTCGGCCAGAACGTAGCGGTCTTCGGGCTGGGCATCATCGGGCAGATCATCTCGCAGATCTCCCGCCTGTGCGGGGCGCACGTCATGGCGATCGACCTGCTGGACATGCGCGTCGACATCGCACGCAAGTGCGGGGCGCATCTGGCGATCAACGGCACCAAAGAGGACCCGGTCGCGCTGACGCCCCAGTTCACGGGCGAGTACGGTTTCGACATCGCCCACATCGCGTTCGGCGGCGACGTAAGCAAGGCGATCAAGCAGATCCAGAAGATGCTCAAGCAAGCGCCGGACACGCACAGGATGGGCGTGATCGTCATCGTCTCCTGGGCGCAGTTGGAGGCGGAGTTCCCGGTCCCGTTCGGTAACGTTGACATCCGGGCCTCGTCGCGCCCAGGCCCGGGGTATCACGACGAGGCGTGGGAGTACGGAGCGGATTATCCGCGGGCATTTGTCGACTGGACCACGAAGAGGAACATGGAAGAGTGCTTGCGCTTCGCGGCCGATAAGCTGCTGCAGTACGATCCGCTGATCACACACAGAATCTCACTGGACGAAGCCCCGGACGCCTGCGAAAAGCTTATCGAATCGCCCGGAACGGCGATGGGCGTGATTCTGCATCCATAAAGTCGATAATCAGTAATCGGTCACGAGTAGGAGTTTCGCACATGCAATACACAAAGCTGGGCCAGACTGGCGTTACTGTATCGCGGATCTGCTTTGGGACGATGAGCTTCGGCGGCGATGCCGATGAAGCCACCTCCGCCAAGATGTTCGCCGCCTGCCGCGATGCGGGAATCAACTTCTTCGACTGTGCGAACACCTATTCGGCCGGCCTGGCCGAGCAGATCCTCGGCAAGCTCATCCGCGAGTCCCGCGACGAGCTGATCATCACGTCAAAAGTGGCGATGAAGATGTCGGACGCCGATCGCGGCCGGAATCTATCGCGGTCCAACATCATGCGCGCGGTAGAGGCGTCGCTGAAGCGGCTGGGGACGGATCGGATCGACATTTACTTCTGTCACCATTCCGATCCGCACACGCCCGTCGACGAGACGCTGCGGGCGATGGACGATCTGATCACGGCCGGGAAGGTCCTGTACGTGGGCGTCAGCAACTGGACGGCCTGGCAGACGGCTCTGGCGCTGGGAGTTTCCGAGCGATCGCGCCTGGCGCCGATCCGCGTCATCCAGCCGATGTACAATCTGGCCAAGCGCACGGCCGAGATCGAAATCCTCCCGCTCGCCCAGGATCAAGGACTGGCCGTGACCCCGTATTCCCCGCTGGGCGGGGGGCTGCTTACCGGTAAGTATTCGACCAAGGCCAAGGACGAGGCCGGGCGCCTCTCGACGAGCGAGAATTATATCCGCCGATACGCCGAACATGCCCATTACGAGATCGCCGAACGATTCTGTGCGTACGCCGCCAAGCTCGGCGTAAATCCGGCGACGCTGGCGGTGGCGTGGGCGGGCGCCCACCCAGCCGTCACCGCGCCGATCATCGGCGCCCGAAACCTCGAGCAGCTGGCGGATTCCCTGGCGGCGGCCGATTATGAAATGTCCCAAGAACAGTGGAACGAAATCGCTGCACTGACGCCGCCCGTGCCGATTCCAACCGATCGGGATGAAGAAAGACCCAACCAGTAATCAGTAACCGCTGACCGGTTACCGATTGCGGTTCGGCACCGTGATAAGAATCACACGCGCCATTTCGATTGACGAAGGCGAGATTGAAGAGCACTTCGTCCGCGCCTCGGGCCCCGGCGGGCAGAAGGTCAACAAGGTGTCGACGGCGGTGCAGCTTCGCTTCCACGTGGGACGCTCGAAGTCGCTTCCCGCTGAGGTTCGGGACCGTCTGCTGCGGATGGGCGGGCGGCGGATCACGGATGACGGCGTACTGATTATCGACGCCCGCCGTTACCGCATGCAGCAGCGCAACCGCCAAGATGCGATGGAGCGGCTGATCGCGCTTATCCGCAAGGCCGCTCCCCGGCCCAAGAAGCGCCGCAAGACCAAACCCACACTGGCATCCAAGAGACGCCGCCTGGATTCCAAGCGACGCCGAAGCCAAACCAAAGACCTCCGCCGACCCGTCGCCGATCAATGAACCCAGCCGGCGGTTTTCCCCAGACCACGCACCCCCTGGAACAGACACATCCAATCGTTGACGGCTCCAGCTTCAGTCGCACCGCATTTGGTCCGATGCTAGTCAGTAGCGAGGACCAAGCGGGGGCCTTGCATATTCATTCAGGAGACACACCAGATGCTGGCCATGATCATTCTCGGTGCATTCGGAGGGGCGATAGCCGGTGCCATCATCGGGCACGTCAGGTTCGACAATCCCTTGGTGGGGATGTTCCTGGGCGCCGGTCTTGGGGCGGTGCTTTTGTATGCCTTCAGCGAGAGCCCGTCCGCGGTCGTGGCGGTCGAGACGCCCGACCAGTTCGACGCGAGCGTGCTGAACTGGCAAGGCCCGGTCGTCGTGGACTTCTACGCCGACTGGTGCGCCCCCTGCCGTAAGCTGGCACCGACAATCAAGTCGCTAGCAGAGGAGTATGCCGGAGAAGTCAAATTCGTCAAGATCGACGTCGATAGGGCCCACGACCTGGCCGCCTCCTATGGAATCCGGTCGATTCCCACGGTCATGCTCTTCGTCGACGGCGAGGTGCTCCAGACGTGGATGGGCGCCAGGCCGGCCGAGCACTATCGCCAAGTACTGGACGCTGTAATCTCCGCACAATAGAGCAACACCGCGCCTCCGAACGGCGCCCACACCACATCAGACCAACCTGATTGCGCATCTGCTGCCGGCATCACAACGTCGCCCTTGCACACACCGCCGCCTGATGGCATGATGGGGTCGTGATTGTCTTGTGATCCTGGAGCGATAAATGAAGAAGCGCCCATCATGCAACGAACTTAAAGTAGCGCGGGGGTCGCTGAACGATTACGGCAGCTTCGAGCCGATGATTCGTGCGATCCGCGACGCCCGCCCGCTGGACCTAAGCGCGGAGTACTGGTGCGAGGCGCACGGCGATGGGACGTTCCAGCAGTGGCGCGACCTTGCCCACGCCTGCTTGCTGGAAGGGCTGCATTACGATCCCGGCGAGCTGAACCTGCGGCCTGAGACGCTCGCAACGCACGAACGCGACGGGTTCATCATCGAGGAGGTAACCTTCAACACCACGCCGTGGAACCGCGTACCGGGGTGCTTTCTACTGCCCACCGGCGTCGAGTATCCCATCCCGGCCCTGGTGGTCTTCCACGCCTGGGGCGGGCCGATGCTCTTCGGGCGCCACCGCATCGTCAATCTCGGGCGCGACCACCCGGTCCTCGTCGAGCACCGCAAGAAGTGCTACAGCGGAAAATACCTCGCCGAGGAGTTCGCAAAAGCCGGGTACGCCGTGATCGTCATCGATAATTTCCATTTCGGGGAACGCATACCCCGCGGGCTACATAACATCCCGGCCGAGTTCGACCCGTTCGACCTGACCACGGGCGACTTCTGGGAGATGGAGCGCCACGTCCGGTCGCTGCTGAACCTGGGCCTGGGGCAGCTCGGTTGGGCGGGCACTACCTGGGCCGGTGTAAACTGGGGCGACGATTCCCGCTGCATCGATTATCTCGCCTCGCGCCCGGAGGTGGACGGCGAGCGGATCGGGTGTACGGGCCTGTCCGGCGGCGGGTGGCGGACGAACATGCTGGCCGCGCTGGACCGACGCATCAAGGCGTCCGTATCCGGCTGCTGGATGACGACCGGCGATTATCAGCAGGTCTATAAGTTCCAGGGCGGAACCGGGATGTTCAATCAGCTGCCCGGCGTGTGGGACCGGATAGACATACCGGACCTGACGATCCTCGCCGCCCCCAACGCCGCGATGGTAATCTCGAACCGCCAAGACCATCTGTTCTGCGAGGAGGCCCAGGACGAGGCCGCCCGTCAGATCCGCCTGGGCTTCGAATGGGCCGGCGTCCCCGAGAAGTTCTCCTTCGTCAACCTCCCCAAGCCGCACTGCTACGACGCCGAGCTGCAGCAAAAAGCGTTCGCGTGGTTCGATAAGCATCTGAAGGCGTGACCATCCGGACAATCCGCGGCGGTTGCGAAAAGTTTCGCGTCGTTCGCGGCCGGCACACCGGCCAGACTGTTGCTCATCTCCTACTCAATAAGCACCAGGCCGAAGTAGTGCTGCGGGTCGCGGCGCGTTCGGGTGACGTTGATCGTATACCCCTGCTTGCGGGCGGTGGCGTAAACGTCGATCCCGCAGGCCTCCATCGACGGGCGGGCCTGGTGCGGGTGGCGACACCCCTCCTGGAACGTACACGTCTCGCAAAGCCCGCACGGCCCCGCACCCATCCCGAACGCCCTGTAGAGGCCGGACAGGAAAAGCTTCCGCTCCAGCTCGACGGCGATTTTCTTGGTCTGACCCGCCGGCGATTCAAACAACACGGCCCGTGTATATCCATCCAGCAGCTTGCGCGTCTCGGCCGGTCTTGGCGTGTGCGGGGGGCACACGAGACTCGTGCCGAACCCGCCGCACCCGAACTGGCACTTCCAGCGGACCCACTCGCCGGTCACGACATCCGCCGGGTCGATGATCTTCGCACCCAGCGCGCCCGTCTGGACGGCGAGCTTCTTGATCTGCGCGGCCGACAGCTTCGCCGCACGCTTCTTCGATTTGGTTTGCTTGGACATCTTGTCAACTCCTCAGCCTAATCCGTCCCGGTGCGGCGCCCGACCCACAGAACGCACCCGTGCGGCCTACCTTAATGCCTCTTCCAGCAAGCGGACGTTCTGCTCGATGCTGTTTGCGTTTTCCTTCAGATACACGCCGACGCAAACGGCATCGCCCGGCCGCATGTGGCGCGCGGCGAACCCAATCGCCTCTTTCGGGTCGTTCCTCCCTGCCGCCATCACCTTGTAGTGGATCACGGGCTTGGACAGGGTCTGTATCAACTCGACCATGATCTGCCGATCGGCCCCGTCGAACCATTCTTCCATGCCCGATTCGTACTGGGCCTTCTCGTCGCGGTGGGCCGCGTTGTAGTACGAGCACATGTAGAAATCCACGTCCAGATGCTGCTGGGCCCATTCGAAGACCTTCGGATTGTGACCGGCGATCCCGGCGGCCAGACCGGCCGCTTTGATCTTCTCGATCGCACCGGGGATGTCATCCAAGTCTTCGTTCGCCAGTCGATTGTCCATCATCCCGCCGTGCAGAAAACATCCCTTGGCGCCGCCGGTGACGGCATTGTCGATCCCGCGGGCGACATCGCCAAGCTCCGGGCAGGTCTGAGCGATCCACTGGATTGTCCCGCCTTCGTCCCAATACTCCATCAGGCAGCGTGTGATGTGATGGTCGGCCCGGCCGATATGCGTGTTGATCCCGGCCAGCTCGGCCCGCCGCAGAGCCTCCTTGATGCGACTTGTCGTATAGTAATGTCGCATCTGATCATCCCGCGCCGGGGTCTGGTGCGAGAACCCGCTGAACGGATTCCCGCCGAGGATCATCCGCGTGACCGAAAGCCCGCAAATATCAACCATCCCAAGTGACATACGCCGCACCTACTAACCCAACGCCCCCACTGACCGTGTAAGTCTATCGCTTCGCGCCCGCCCGCGACGACTTATCGTAGAGCGTCACGTCGACGGGTGCAATGCAAGGGCAAAGGGGACAAGGGGACATTCTTTACTTCTCTTATTGTCTTGGCGGGCGACCGTGCCGTGGGTGCCGGTTGTGCAGCGGCAGCGTCGATGTGCGGAGTCCAGACGCCCGGAGAGGAAAGCCGTCAAGCACGGCAGAGAAAGCGATACACGCAGGATGATCTGCGAAGGAGGACTGATGAACGAACATCTGAGGAGGCGTAAGCGTTAGACGAATGCGATGTGGGCGAAAAACATGAAATGTTGGCATTGCGTGTGTCGGTAGTTGCGAGTAGTCTACACGCGTCCCACGTGGGGTGGGCGGATCATGCGAAGGCGCTAGTGCCGTCACTGCGGGAAGCGAGTGACGACGTGGGAGAAGACATCCGGATAAGCAAGCTCCGAGCACCTCAGACGTGCGAGATTCTGAATCGGTCCATGTCGAGGATTGACTGTCAACATACAGGAGGTAGGATCGCGTGCTGTCCTGGTACCCTTTGGGAAGTTCGGGTGCTCAAAACATGTGGGGCTGGGAAGCACCGACCGCCGAAAAGAAAGGATAACACAAATGGCCCATAAAGCTCCTCGTTTGCGGTCTGATATCTTCGCCAAGTTCAGGGGCCTCAACGAGTCCTTCTTTGAGGACATCGCCAACTTGGCCAAGGTTTCGCGCACGCAAAGGAACGCCCTTTTGCAGGGCATTCAGCCCGTTCTAGCCGCTGCAACTGAGATGGAACGTCGCCTTGCGCAAGACGCTCTGGTCACAAGGATGGGTGGCGACAAGAAGCTAGCCCTTAAAGCCATTGCCATCATCCTTTACCTCTACATTCAATGGGAGTCTTCCTACGACACGGCGAAAGGTGTGTTCTCTGACTTGCGGGACATCGGTGCCGTCAAGGGAACAGGTGAACACGCTGAGTTTATGAAGGCTGTATTGGAAATGATCGACAGACAATCTCCCGAGCGCCGGCGGAAGCGTACGGAGAGTGCGGCAATCCCGGACTTGCTTGGGATCGAAACGATGATTGATTTTCGGGCTGTCCTGAAACACCCGTTCAGTTGGTCTACACAGCAAGCAAAGACATACAAGCCGGAAGTTGAAGGTCTTGTCGCCGTTCTCGTTATGAAACTTTCGCTCAGCGGGAAGTCACATTCCGTGGTCCTGCAATGCGACATGGACACGCTGTGTAGGTTGCGGGAGCAGCTCGCCGCCGCAGAAAAAGAGGTCGCTGCTGCAAGCCGATACGTCAGGAAGAGATGCTGAAAAGAGTCTATATATGCCTGACGGAACCAACAGGTCGGACGAGCAATTGGATCGCGAGAAACGCGCATTCCTTGACGGGGTACGTTTCTGGTATCACGAGCAAGGTGTGGCAGAGGATAAAAAGGCTTTAGATGCTGGCGAGACTCTGCGTACGAAGTTCCGCGACCCCGAAATGGCCCGCGAATGGGAATTACTCATTGGCAGACTTCGAGTCACGGGGTTAATGGGATCAGGTAGCCACTCGGCGATTACAGCAGAGATGTTGAAGATCTTGTATCGCAAGAAAGGCAAGTACTGCGACTAGGTTTGTACGATGACGGTTTTTACCGTTTATTTCGATGACCAGGCACTAGAAGATCGGTCGTGGACCCGCCTAGTTGCGGCTCTGCGAGAAGCCTTCCCGGAGCATCAAGCCCGACTACATTCCATGCTCGTATTCGGAAAGGAAGCCGAGGCAACTGTTTTTCGAGGGGGAGTGGTGGAATTGGCCGGGTCGATGTCGCCGACCGGAATACCCCGAATTGCCCAAGTGATCCTCCCCATGTGCCTCAGGTATTTCGGTCCCGCCAGGACAATGTACGGCCATCTGCAAGGCCAGGACCAGGCGCAACCAAGGGCAAGCCAAACAGAATCGCTCGCAGTGAAGCTTTCGAGCATGGCTCACTTGCCTCGTCCTTCGACATGGAGATACTCGTCCGGTACGCTTTGCGCGGAAGCCGGGAGGCAGTGAATTGACACTCCTCGAAGGAATTGGCTTGGTTAGCTCCGTAACCACGATTGTGCTGGGCGTGGTCAATATTGCGCAATATGTGATTGGGAAGAAACGGAAGGGCGTGCTTGGGTCAGCATTTCGAGCATTGGACACTATTATAGGCATGTCGAAGCAAGCTGAAGCTGCTGACCTGCCGACACGTTCCAAGCTCATAAAAGGCATCAAGAGCACAGCCGAGCAGGGGGCTGACATGATCCTCCGCCAGCTACCGAAGTTGTCCAAGGACGTGAAGGAACGCGATTAGAAGACGCCCTTCCCCGAAAGCTGTTACACCCCTGTAACGATCCCCACGAATAAGTGGGATTCCCTTTGGTTTGATTCTTGTTAGTGGGGAGAATAGGGTTGGACAATCAGGACGCGCGACGCGCCTGTTGATTACGGGGGCGAAGGCATAGAACACAGCCCGTTTGGGGCCACACACCCGCACGGGCTGTTCCTTGGCGAGTGCGACGTCTTGCCAACGGGACAGGTTTGCGCGCGCAGGGCTGCACGGCGGTGGCGGTGATGCGCGAAAAAACGCACATTTTCTTGTCCCGGCACGGCCACGGCTTACGAAGACCGATGGGCGAAAAAGACCACCCCTGCGCGCGCACACGCTCGCGCTGCCGGTAAGTATGGAGGCGCTTTGTGCGCCCGACGCTTTTGTAATTGTGTAATTGTTGTCGCCTGATCGGCGAATTGACAACCACATAGGGCTCGATCTGTGCCCTCGCGGATTGGGGCGGCATGGGGCGAGATTTTTCGGCAGGGCGGCGCGCAAAAGCGCAACTGCCTACGGGCACAGCAGCTACGGTGTTTTGGACCTGCTACAAACCGTCAGAAACTGCGACAATCCGTCAGAGCGTGCGACAGGCTGCGACAAACTGCTGGAAACTGCGACTACTTGCGAGTTCCTGCGACTTGTTGCAGGTGGCGGCCAGAGTATCCTTGTAAGCGGGCGGCAGTCGGATATGATGGTTATTGCAGCAAGTCGGATGGTTTTGGCGGATCGGCCGTGCGATGCGTTCCCGGCGGCCGGGACGTGTGTCCCGTTCGGCGAAAAATCGGGAACGGTTCTTGTGGAGCCGTAAGCGAACGTGGAACCCTCCGGCTGGGGCGTAATTATATCGGCGATCCTGTCGGGTTTGTTTGCACTGGCAAGTTACTCGCTGCGGGGTTATCGGCGTGTCCAGCTCGACCAGACGTTTGGCGGCTCATCATCCGGCCGCGGACGGCTGGCGCTGCTGGAGCGGCACCTGACGGCGCTGCGGCTGACCAGTTCGTTTTGCCGTGCGATGTCCAACGTCGTGCTTGTCGTGGCAATGGTATACGTTTTCGGGGCTCGCACCGGGGGCATCTGGGCGGCGATAGGCGCGGTGGCTTCGGCCGGAGCCATCATCGCCATCTTCGGCGTGGCGATCCCCCACGCCTGGGCGACTTACGCCGGCGAGAAAATCCTCTACGCGTTTGTGCGGCCGCTCGTAGTGTGCCGCTACGCCCTGTATCCAATCGCCGCGATAATGCAGGCGTTCGACCTGCCGGTTCGGCGGCTTTGCGGGATCTTGCCTCAGGGGGCCGAAAACGGCAACGCTAAGCAGGAAATCCTTCAGGCCGCCACCGAGGGCCAGGCCGAAGGCGCCGTCGACGCCGACGAAGTGGAGATGATCGAGTCGGTGATAGAGTTCGGCGAGACGCAGGCGGCCGAGATCATGACGCCGCGCACCGACGTGTTCGCCCTGCCCGTCGATACCGCCTGGGAAAAGGCGTGCGAGAAGGTGACGGGGGCGGGGCATACACGCGTTCCCGTCTACGAGGGCGACCTGGACAATATCATCGGGATTCTCTACGCCAAGGACTTGCTGCGATACACCACCGAGCCGAAACCCAAGGACGTGCGCGAAATCATGCGCAACCCGTTCTTCATCCCCGAATCGAAATTGCTGGACGATCTGCTCCGCGAATTCAAGACCCGCCAGGTGCATCTGGCGGTGGTCTTGGACGAGTACGGCGGGACGGCGGGCCTGGTGACCATCGAGGACGTCCTGGAAGAGATCGTCGGCGAGATAGCCGACGAGTACGATCGGACCGAGCCGGTGCTGATGGAGCAGATCGACGAGAAGACGGCCCAAGTCGACGGGCGAATGTACGTTGACGATCTGAACGACGCGATGGGCCTGTCGCTGCCGGAGGATGAAGATTACGACACGGTGGCCGGGCTCGTCTTCAGCGAGCTTGGATACATCCCCACCGAGGGCGAGCAGCTCAAGGCACACGGGGCCGAGTTTACCATCCTAGCCGCCGACAAACGCAAGATCACGAAACTCAAAGTCCAGAAACTCGAGCGGCAAAACCCAAGCCCGTGACACCGGCACCGCCGCCGCGATAACCTGATCGCAAGCGCGTCCGGAGACGACTACTCGACAATGAAACAGAAGCAACCAGCCATCTGCCTTAGGACCGCCGATTACAGCGAGACGTCGCAGGTGGTGTGCTTCCTGACTCGCGGCGCGGGGGTGGTCCGCCTGCTAGCCAAGGGCGCCAAGCGGCCGAAGAGTTCGTCCGGCGGCGCGATCGACCTTACGAGCGAGGGCGATCTGGTGTTCATCACGAAGCCCGGCGGCCAGCTGGGCGTTCTGGCGGAATTCACCGAGACCACCTCGCACATCCCGCTGCGCCGCGACGCCGGTACGCTCAACGCCGCTCTGTACATGCTGGAGGTCGCCGCCGAGTCGCTGGGTGAGGACGACCCGAACCGGGAAGTGTTCGACTTGCTTCACAGCGGTTTGGCGCGGCTCGATCGGCCCGACGCCAAGGTGCCCGCCGTGCTGGCGTATTTCCAGTGGCGGCTCCTGCGGCACGTGGGGTTGACGTGCCAAGTCCGCCAGTGCGTGGCGTGCGGTCAGCCAGCAGCCGCGACGAGTCGCGCCACGGGCGGCGAAGTTTGGTTTTCATCCGCGTTGGGCGGCGTGCTGTGCGCCAACTGCCAAGGCGCCGCACCCGAGAAGTACAAACTGAACGGCGCCACGCTGGGGGGCCTGGCGGCACTGGCCGCCGCGGAGGGCGGCGCCAAAGTTGCACTGGCAGACAAGCAGGCCCGCGGTGTCAATCGCCTGCTGGCCTACCATATACAGCAGCAGCTCGGTAAGGGCCTCAAGATGGCCCGCCACGTAACCGATCCGCCCGAGCAAGAGCCCGCCCGGCCAGGAAAGGCTAGGGACTGACCGGTGTTCAAGACGATCACACGCGAGCTGAAGGAACACGCTGCGTTCACGGCCTTGGGGACCGTCGGCGGGGTCGCGATTCTGCTGGGGATGGTCTATGCGGGCCTTGGGCGGTCGGTATCTGAAAGATTGTTCGAGGTCGCCCACCCGCTGCACGTGCTATTGAGCGCGATCGTAACGACGGCGATGTATCGCCTCCACCGCCACGGCTCAGTGACGGCGGCGATTCTGGTCGGGTACGTCGGGGCGGTCGGGATAGGAACGCTTAGCGACTGTCTGATCCCCTACCTAGGCGAACTGCTGCTGGGCCTGCCGCACGCCGCTCCGCACGTCGGGTTCATCGAGGAATGGTACCTGGTCAACCCCGCCGCCGCCGTCGGGATCGCGATCGGTTACCTCTGGCCGCACACGAAGCTGCCCCACAGCGGGCACGTGCTGCTGAGCACGGCCGCGTCGCTGTTCCACATAACCATGGCCGTCGGCGCCGCCGTAAGCGCCGCACAGGTGATACTGATCGCGGTCTTCTTGTTCCTGGCCGTGTGGGTGCCCTGCTGCACCAGCGACATCGTCTTCCCCCTGCTTCTGCCCGCAAGGACAAAACACTGACTGATCCGCCCGGCCTGTCCCGAAGGCTTATGAACGCCCGGAGATATCCTTCGACACGTAAATAGCTGCCTGCCCCCACTTGCTCTCTGGGAGAAGACTGCGGGATATGGCAATGGCCGATCCTCTGTGATGGGCCAGAGACGTGAAGCGTTGATCGCAGAAGTTGCTGTTTGATGGAGAAGGCCATAAAGTATGAGCAACGAACAGGTGTTGGTTGCAAGTTGAGTGTGTCATGAAACCGGATCGAAGCAAGAGTAGTCAGGGCAAAAGAGTGCCATCTTTTGTGGAGCCTGTATCACCGGTGAGTCAAGTTGACGTTGCGCACAACGTTCTGCGGGCTTTGTCGAAAGTTGGAGATGCGCCGGAACAGTCCAAAGCTCTTTTGAAGAGGATCCGCCACGTCGAATACGGTTTGTCAGCGGAAGCAGAATGTATGGCCATTCTTGCGTGGTTAGGAAAGTGCGTCTTTGTACACGAGCTTAATCAAGACGCCTATACGAAAGACGGGTTAGAAGAAATGCAGGTTCCAGACCTGTTTGCCGTGTTCAGCCGAGATGGCCGCGAACTCCGAGTTCTTCTGGAGGTGAAGAGCACCAAGAAGCTTTTTGTGCCTTGGACCGCCCAGTACAGTGAAAAGCTAGCACGATATGGCGAACTCCTTGGGCTACCGATCCTTCTAGCATGGCGACCGAGAAGGCTCGGTAATTGGCTGCTTGTGGACCCGATGTCTGCTGACCTTTGCAAAGATGGAAGAATAGGCCTAGGGGACGCGATGATGCACAACCTTATGGGCGTCATCGCAGGTGACTTCTGGGTTACACCAAAGCCTGGTATTGGGCTTCACCTAGCTGGCAAGATCCTAGGGAAGAAGGTTCAAACAGCAAACGGTTACCAGGGCACAATGAAGATCACAGATGTGTTCTTCGGGACAAGAGACAATAGATTCTCTGAGCCCAGCAATGCGATTGCTGCTCTTGTCTTCTCCGCTGCATCCGAGGAATACTGCATGGAACAAGGAGGTAAAGTCTTGTGGGGTTACATAACACCGGATGAGTTGGGAATACGCTCTTCAGCTCAGCAGCTACTAAGAACGTTAGTGGGATGGGCTAGAAAGGACGATCAGAGGATAGCCTGGCGTCATGTACTGAAGGGTCTTAACCAGCTCATCCCAAGAGACAAGATGTTACGGGAGTTGACCGAGGAAATCGGAAGAGGGGTGACCTATATCCTCCACCTAATGCCCAAGACTACACCAGAGTTTATCCCACGGGAATGGACGAGCAGCAAATCCGAGCTATAGAGACGGGATATACGTTGAGGGGGTACAATGACGCGCCAAGAGTTGCCATCCGTAAAATAGGGAGACGCTAACCGCATTTCTCTCGTCTGCTTCACCGGGGCCGCACTGCGAATAGGTGCTTGTTCCCACTTGCTTCTATTTGTTCTTTGCTCAGCGTCGCCGAGAGCGGCCGCGGGAGGACCCCCTGCTCCTGCTACTGCTGCTCCTGCTACTGCCCCTGCTCTTACTGCTGCTCCTGCTGCTGCTTTTCTTTGTGTCGTGGGTGTCGGAGTCGTAACTGCCCAGACGCGTTGGGTCAGGGAGGCTATCGCCGATGAATTTCTTGACATAGTTGACGTATCGGCGATCGGCCCGCGTGATGAAGCTGGTCGCCAGGCCGCTGGCATCGACGCGGGCGGTCCGGCCGATACGATGCACGTAATCCTCCGGGTGATGCGGAAAGTCATAGTTGATCACGTGCTCGATGTCACTGATATCCAGCCCGCGCGCGGCGATATCGGTGGCGATCAGCACACGGCTGACCCCATCGCGGAAGTCGCCCAGGGCCTTGTCACGATACACCTGCTCAAGATCGCCGTGAATACGCGCAGCCTTGCACCGGCGGGCGTTGATCCTGCGGGCCAGGCGATCGACGCCTCGCTTCGTTCGAACGAACACCAGTACGCGTCCTTTGGACTTGCCCAGCAGCTTCATCAGCAAAGGGGCCTTGGCGTCCTCGGACAGCTCGAACAGTTCCTGTTGTGCGCGCTGGGGCGGGGCACATAACCCGATCTGGATGCGGACCGGATCGCGCATGCTCTTGCGGGCGATCCGCTCGACGTCTTTAGGCATCGTCGCGGTGAACATCATGGTCTGCCGCTTGCGGGGCAACACCGAGATGATCGTGCGGATCTGCGGGATGAAACCCATGTCGTGCATTCGATCGGCCTCGTCCACGATCAACACTTCGATCTCCGAGAACGCGACCCTTCCGCTTTGAATGTGATCGATCAGGCGTCCCGGCGTGGCGACCAGGACATTGGGCCAGGAGCGCAAAGCGCCGTAATCCTGATCCATCGGAACGCCTCCGACAATGGTCGCGACGCGCACGCAGCTGGCCTCGCCCAACTCGTTGAACATGACGGTGATCTGAGCGGCCAACTCGCGCGTGGGGGCCAGCACCAGGGCGCCCAATTCCGTGCGGTTGGCTAGGCGCTGGATAATCGGGATGGCGAAGGCGGCCGTCTTGCCCGTGCCCGTTTGCGCCAGGCCGATGACGTCCTTACCTTCCAACGCCGGCGGAATGCACGCGGCCTGGATAGGCGTAGGCCGCTGGAAGCCGGCCTGGGCAATGCTCTGGTGAATGGTTTCAAGCAGGGGGAAATCGGCAAACGTCACATCGTTCTTCTTAGACACACTACAACCTCTCAAAGCCCACGAAAACCATCAGCTCCAATCGCGGCCGGAGGTGCAGGAATGCGACTCCATGTGGGTTGCCGCGCCGGGCAGTTGGGAATCGCGACGCACGACCTGTTCGTGCTGGTCCGTTCCCGTTGCGCCCGACGTTCTCCCGGGCGCCCCTACGACATCTACGCTGTCAGCCGGACCAACGATCCGCCGGCCGAGTGAAACGCTCACTGCCGATGGCCCTCAAGCAGGTGCCCCCTCGAATCGAAGGCTCAACCCCACAGACCGGGCAGTTGCGTGATGCCTGAATCATCTGACCCGGACAGTATACCCGACTGGCCAGGACAATGGGAAAAAAAGATCGGTAAGGTACGCGGACCTGCCGCCCGATCTGCCGACCATGTAAAACAGAGAGACGCTGGCCGCATTTCTCGCGTCTGCTTCACCGAGGC
>SDBV01000289.1_pt1 | contig 70027 bp, 67 predicted proteins | sample 2277081 | NCBI WGS metagenome assembly SDBV01 (sample SAMN10402039, study PRJNA504765) | marine sediment metagenome | isolation source: marine sediment core GS10_PC15, 223 cmbsf | place: Arctic Ocean: Southern Knipovich Ridge | collected 2010
TCTGGGTTGGTCAAGCGTTGAATAACTTCTGGAGCCAGGAAGTCCTGATGAGCTGGCTCCTGCTTGCCGGGATACCACAAATACTCCTCAGCGGACTGGTTCAGGAAGGGTCTAAGCTGGTGCCGATAGTTGTCTACTGGTGGCGTAAGGGCAGAAATATTGACCCCAAACTTGGGCTGGCTATCGGGGCAGTGGCCGGGGCAGGCTTTGGTGTTTTTGAGGCGCAGTGGGCACATAATGCCGTCTTTGCCGCTGGCTGGAGCTGGGAAGCAGTGCAAAGTAGCGGGGTGGTGGCACTGGCTCCATTTTGGGAGAGATTCTTTGCTGTTGCCTTTCATACTGCTTCCAGTGCGCTGGCTGGGTATGGACTGGCCAGGGGTTGGGGGTGGCAGTTCTACCTCTTAGCCGCTTTCCTGCACGCCTCCCTGAACTACAGTGTTGTTCTGTTGCGACTAGGGCTTTTTACCATCATTCATGTAGAAATCTATGCCGCTGTGGTAGCCGTGCTTGTAACGGGTATCGTCCTCTGGCTTCGCTGGAGGAAATCAGAAGTCGTAGCTGAAGTATAAGTGAGGATTGGGCTTGAGAAGAGTTAAAGAGAGGCGAAGCCTCTCGGGGGAAATCCCCCTGAGTCCCCCTTTGCCAAAGGGGGAGAACTTCTCCCTTTAGGAAAGGGAGAACGAGAGGGGTTTAATCAAAGGGAGGGGGATAAAGGGGGAGGGTTATCTGACAAAAAGCCAAAGGGAGTCTAAGAGGGGCTGCGCCCCTCTTTAAAACCAACTTCCCCCTTCCCCTTAATAAGGGGAAGGGGATACAGGGGATGGGGTTGAATAATCTCGAGGTCAACTGCTATTCAGGGCACAGAATACGATATACAAGAGATAGAAAGAGCCTGGCTTGAGCCGGGGGAGAGAAACTTCCAGGTCCGCACCAGGGATAACAAACACTTCCGACTCTGCTATAATGAGACAGAAAGGGAGTGGGCAGTAGCCGAGTTAGTCCACCAGGGGCAGTGTGAGGGGGGCGAATCAGAATAAAAAAAGCACCATGGCCCAGCTAAGGAGTCAAAAATGCTGAAGGAAATCCTTAAGATACTGGAAAATGACGCCCGAACCGCCACCCGGCAAATATCCACCATGACCGGCCTCCCCGGGGCAGAAGTGACCAGGCTCATCAAGCAGGCGGAGAAGGACCGGATTATCCTGAAATACAAAACGGTAGTTAACTGGGACAGGATAGAGAACGAGCAGGTATCGGCACTAATCGAAGTCAGGGTCACTCCTCAGCCAGAGGTAGGTTTTGATTCGGTAGCCGAGCGCATCTATCACTTCCCGGAGGTCCGCACTGCCTACCTGCTCTCTGGAACCTACGACCTGCTGGTCCTGGTCGCCAGCAAAACCATGCACGAGGTGGCTGAGTTTGTTTCCCAGAAGCTCGCCCCTATTGAAGGGGTGCAGGGGACAGTTACCCACTTCTTGCTCAAGCGATACAAAGAGGATGGCGAAATTATGGAAACAGGGAAAGGGGTTAAACGGCAGCCAGTTATACTCTAGGCGAGCCCCTGATACATTACCCAAGGAGACTTCGATGACGATAAGCCCTCGTGTTAAGCGCAGCAAGCATAGCAGTCTAATCTCGAAGCGAGTAAAGCAGATACCCGCTTCCGGGATACGCAAGTTCTTCGACCTGCTGGCGTCCATGGAAGGGGTCATCTCGCTGGGTGTTGGCGAGCCTGACTACAGTACGCCGTGGCCTATTTGCGAAGCGGCTATTAAGTCGCTGGAGAAGGGCTTCACCATGTATACCTCAAACTCGGGAATGCCTGAGCTGCGCCAGGAGCTATCACACCGCCTGAAAGTCAGCTACAACCTGGAGTATGACCCCGCCGATGAAATACTGATAACCGTGGGGGTTAGTGAAGGACTGGACCTGGCCATGAGGGCTATCCTCGACCCTGGAGACGAGGTGATTATGCCCGACCCCTGCTTCGTGGCTTATAACCCGGCCGTCATTCTGGCCGGAGGTAAACCGGTCATGGTGGCCACCAGAGAAGAAAACAGCTTTGAGCTGAGCGCCGCTGACGTTGAGGCAAGGGTTACGGATAAAACCAAAGCCATTCTTATCGGCTACCCGTCAAACCCTACCGGAGGCGTGCTGACCAGAAACAAGCTCCAGCAAATAGCTGAGGTAGCCCGGCGTCACCAGCTACTGGTTGTCTCTGATGAAATTTACGCCCGGCTGGTCTACGGTGTGGAGCATACCTGCTTCGCCGCACTGCCCGGGATGAAAGAGACTACCATCCTGCTGGGTGGATTCTCCAAGGCTTATGCCATGACCGGGTGGCGCATTGGCTACGCGGCGGCTCGTCCAGAAATAATCGCCGCCATGACCAAGATTCACCAGTATGCCATGATGTCCGCCCCGACCATGGCACAGGTAGCCGCCATAGAGGCATTGAGGACAGGGGAACCCAGCGTACTGGAGATGGTGAAGAGCTATGACCAGCGCCGCAAGGTTATAGTCCAGGGGCTGATTGATATTGGTCTGCTCTGCTGCGAACCCAAGGGAGCTTTTTACGCCTTTCCATCAATAAAAAGCACCGGCCTGACGTCAGAGGAATTCTCCGAAAGGCTGCTTGTCGAGGAAAAGGTGGCGGTAGTCCCCGGCTCCGCCTTCGGTCAGTGTGGTGAGGGATATGTCCGCTGCTGTTACGCCACCTCGATGCCGGATATTGAAGAAGCCCTGGTCAGGATGAAGCGGTTCGTGGTTAACCACAAGAAGGTTTAGCTCCGGGATTACTTATTGACCTCACCCTTTAATACTTATTTAGTATCCCTATCCCCTGTATCCCCTTCCCCTTAATAAGGGGAAGGGGAAGATTTTAAAAGAGGGGCTATGCCCCTCTTAAACTCCCCTGATTATAATTCCCTACACCGCCGCTACTCCTATTTAGATGTTCAATTTGGTTTCTCGTCCCACTTAGAAAACGTAAAAGGCTAGCACAACTAAATCATTTAAAGGAAAGTCTAAGAGAGGCACAACCTCTCTTATGAAATTTATTCCCCCTCATGTAAAGAATACATCTCCCTCCTTCTTTGAAGGATGGGGAAGGGGAAGTTTGTTTTAAGAGGGGCTGGCGCCCCTCTTAGATTCTCCTTCAAATGAATTTAGAAGTCTTGCCTGACTCTTTCTTCCCACCCTCCCACCCTCGATTCGCCCCCAGGGTCTGCGGCCATTCATAGAGAAGTTCCAGGGAAGAGAAGGAGTAGTTATCCAAGGTAGCCTTGAGGGACTTCGCCCCTCTAACTCCCTGAATATCGGGGTAGATTGAAGGGGTGGAACCCCTTCAAAACAAATAAGTCCCCCTCCCTTATCAAGGGAGGGGGATAAAGGGGGAGGGTTACCTAATAAATATAAATGCGGTGAGGTCATCAAGAATAAAATAACCTTATTTTGTGTGTATTCTCTCTATTATTACATCTTATCCGGGGCGGTCATGCCCATGAGGTGAAGGGTCCTGGCCAGAACAATCTGGGCCGCCTCCACCAGCTTGAGGCGAGCTCTGGTTAGTGCTTCGTCCTCAGAAACAACGCGGCACTGCTTATAAAAGCTATGAAAAAAAGTAGCCAGGTCCTGAGCATAGTAGGCAAGATGGTGGGGTTCCAGGATGCAGGCGGCTATCTCGACCACCTCCGGCAGGAGTATCATTTTCCGTATTAAAGTTAGCTCAGGTTCAGCGGTCAGCAAGGAGACATTCCCGTCCCTGAAATCAATCTCCTGCTCTTCAGCCAGACGAAGGATACTGGCAATACGAGCATGGGCATATTGCACATAATAGACCGGGTTGTCCACCGACTGTTTCTTGGCCAGCTCCAGGTCAAAGTCCATCTGACTATCAGCGGTACGGGAGAGGAAAAAGAAGCGGCAGGCGTCTGCGCCCACCTCGTCAATCACCTCACGCATGGTAACAATATCACCGCTACGCTTGGAAAGACGGACCAGTTCATCACCGCGGCGCAGGGTGACCATCTGAGATATTATCACCACCAGCCGCTCAGGGCTGATACCCAGGGCGCCGATAACGGCTTTCATCCTGGAGACATGACCCTGATGGTCAGCCCCCCAAATATCGATAACTCTGTCAAATTTACGCTCCGAAAACTTGTTGTAGTGGTAGGCAATATCCGAGCCAAAATAGGTAGGTGAACCGTCACCCCGCACCACTACATTGTCCTTATCCTCACCCAGAGCAGTAGACACAAACCAGGTAGCCCCCTCCCTCTCCACAATGTGTCCCCCCTGGCGCAGAAGCGATATCGCTTTTTCATACTGCCCCTTATCAAAAAGGCTGCGCTCACTGAACCAGACGTCAAAGCTCACCCCCAATAGCTCCAGGTCAGCCTCTATTTGCTTTATCATCTTCTCCAAACCGATTTTGCCCAGCTCTTTTACGGCTTCTTCATCTGAGGTGGTGGAGACGCTGAATCCCCCATCTTTAATCTCCCCGGCCAGGTCAATCATGTAGCTGCCGAGATAACCATCAGAAGGCATCTCAACATCAACCCCCAGGCTCTGCTGATAGCGAGTGTAGAGCGAACGATAAAAGGCATCTATCTGGCTGCCAGCATCATTAATGTAGTACTCCTTTTCCACCTCATAGCCAGCCGCGGCAAGCACATTGGCTAAAGTGCTACCCAGAACACCACCGCGCCCATGCCCCACATGCAGCGGTCCGGTGGGATTAACACTGACAAACTCCAATTGCACCCGGCTGCCCTGGCCCAGGTTGATATTGCCATAAGTATCCCCTGCCGCCAAGATTGATTCAACCTCGCCGGTCAACCAATCGTTTCTGAGTACAAAGTTAATGAATCCCGGTGGCGCCACGGTAATGCGGCTGACCTCGGGACCGGGAACTATAAGCCCTACCATATCGCTGGCAATGGCCAGCGGCGCAGACCCGGTCGCCCGGGCTAATTTCAGGGCCAAACTTGAGGCATAATCCCCATGCTCAGGGTTCCGCGGGTGCTCCATCACCACCTCAGGTAAGGTTACCTGGGGCAGTTTGCCCAGCTGCTGTGCCTCGCTGGCTGCCCGTGTCAGCAGTTCGACAAGTCTCTGTTTAAGGCCTAATATTCCATTCATAGCCAGCTCCGGCAGGACTGTTCAGGAAACTAAGTGTGCTCAAATTATAGCATAGCGCTGGCCAAATAAGTAACACAGACGCCATTATCCACCTCCCAGAGCTTAAAATCTGAATCGATAAACGACCGCAAACCTCAGGGGCGATTGAGGGCGGGAGGGTGGGAAGAAAGAGTTACGATGAGACTTCTAGTTTTCACCTCCTCCCTATATCTATCTGGCAACCCACCCCCTTTATCCCCCTCCCTTGACAAGGGAGGGGGAAAGAGTTTTATAAGAGGGGCTGTCGCCCCTCTTAAACACCCCACTAATTACCAACCGTGTACCCCTACCGGTAGAGGGGGAAAGAATATCATAAGAGGGGCTTCGCCTCACTTACCCTCTTTATAACGTCTCCCCCTTCAAAGGAAAGGGGGTAGCGGGAAAGAAGGAGTCTTTGAAGACTTCTTCCCTCTAAGACAGACTCCTCTTCATGCAAAGAATACATCTCCCTCCTTCTTTGAAGGATGGGAAGGGGATACAGGGAGTGGGGTTATTGAAAATCAAAAGAAGAAGGGTGGGTAAACAATATGTACGCCCGCCATTTGCAATAGTCTTACCCACAATATATAATCTAGGCAGAAGACTTGGCAACAATGCTGAATAAAGATAAATACAGACCGCAAATGAGGTTAACGTGATTAAAGGTGTATTCAAGGCTTTTCGCCTTGCTTTTTTTGTAGCAATGCTGGCCGCGGGGTTGATATCAAGTAACATCGGCGCCGCTACCCCGGCAATCGAGATTTTACGTGTTGAGGGCACCATTGTTCCCGTAATTGCTGATTATATTGACCGCGGGATTGAAGAGGCAGAAGCCAAAGGCAGTGCCGCCATTATCATCGAGCTGAACACCCCCGGAGGGCTACTGGGTTCAACCGAAAAGATAGTCCAGTCGATTATGAATGCCGATATCCCCGTTATTGTTTATGTCGCACCTAAAGGCGCCTGGGCAGCATCAGCCGGGACCTTTATTACTCTGGCGGCTCACGTAGCCGTCATGACGCCGGGCACCACCATTGGCGCCGCCCACCCCGTAAGTGGTGGTGGGGGGGAGATTCCAGAGGAACAAATGAAAAAGATAACCGAGTTCTCGGCCAAGTGGATGAGGACCATTGCCCAGGAGCGGGGGCGTAATATCGAAGAAGCCGAACTAGCCGTAACCGAAAGCAAATCATTCACCGACGTTGACGCCCTGGCGGCCAACCTTATCGACTTTCGAGCTGACAATTTACCAAGCCTTATTTCTGAAATCGATGGCATGAAGATTACTTTAGCCTCCGGGGAGGAAGTTGTCCTTAATTTTGAAAGCTACATGCTAGAAACAAATGAGATGAGCTTTATCGAGCGCTTTTTGCATGCCATAAGCGACCCCAACATTGCCTACATCCTGCTCAGCATCGGCTCCCTGGGCATTATCGCCGAGATTTACAGCCCGGGGATGTTCTTTCCTGGAATTATCGGTGCTATCAGCCTGCTTCTAGCCTTCTACTCACTGGGTGTTCTTGACGCCAACATGGGAGGTATATTGCTTATCCTGCTTGCCTTCGGTCTATTTATCGGTGAGTTACTTACTACCACCTTTGGTATATTCACCGTAGGGGGAATAATCGCCCTGGTTCTCGGCTCCCTGCTCTTATTTCCCCAGCAGGGGCCTTTGTTTCAAGTAGACCTGCGGCTGATTGCCGGTGTAGTCATTACTATTGCCGTTATCTTTGCCTTCGTGATGCAACGAATAGTCCGAGCCTACCGACGCCAGGCAAGAACCGGCAGAGAGGAGCTGATAGGCAAGACCGCGTTGGTTAAAGAAGCCCTTAAACCTGAAGGAACTATATTTTTTAAAGGCGAACGCTGGACAGCTATATCCGAGAAGGAACAGGTGGAAGCCGGAGAGGAAGTAATTATAAACGCCGTCGACGGCTTAACACTGTACGTAACCAAGAAGCCATAAACAAGGCGAATATATGAGCCCGATTGTTATCGGTATAACTGTTCTGGGGCAGCGTCTATTTATATCAAAATCTTATCTACCGGGAGGTTGCTATTGTCTGATATAGGAGCGTGGTTAAGTGAGTGGCTAAGAGACCCGTGGCTAATTGCCATAGTTATCATTGGTACCGTTGCTTTTCTTGCCTTCACCATTATCTGGGGAATTCGAGCCCACCGGCAGGAGGTACTCGCCGGCCGAGAAGAGCTGATAGGCAAGACTGCCGAAGTCAGGACAGACATGGACCCAAAGGGAACTGTCTTCATTCAGGGCGAGCGCTGGAAAGCAATTTCGGACGAGGGCCGGGTGAAACCCGGGGAGGAGGTGATTATAACCAAAGTCGAAGGCCTAACACTACACGTAACCAGAAAACAATAAAGGAGGTAAACAAATGAACCCAATAGTTATCGGCATAATTGTTCTGGTCGTGATCATAATCCTCCCGATGACGATTAAAATTGTCACCGAATATGAGCGGGGAGTTATTTTCCGGCTGGGGCGACTGGTGGGTGCCAAGGGTCCCGGGCTCTTTTTCATCATCCCGTTTGTTGACCGGATGGTAAAGGTAGACCTCCGGGTGGTAACTATGGATGTCCCACCGCAGGAGGTAATCACCAAGGACAATGTCACCGTCAGGGTAAACGCCGTGGTTTACTTCAGGGTGGTTGACCCCGAGTCATCAGTGGTTAAGGTTTTAGACCATATTAGAGCCACTTCACAGATATCCCAGACGACACTGCGAAATGTACTGGGGCAGTCCGAACTCGATGAACTACTGGCCTCCCGAGAAAAGCTTAATCAAACTCTGCAGAAGATAATTGATGAACATACCGACCCGTGGGGGGTGAAGGTCAGCACGGTAGAGATAAAAGAGGTTGAACTGGCTGATACCATGAAGCGGATGATGGCGGCTCAGGCTGAAGCCGAAAGAGAAAGGCGAGCCAAAATCATCCATGCCGAAGGTGAGTTTCAGGCTTCAGAAAAGCTGGCTCAAGCGGGGGCTGTTATCGCCAAGGAACCGGTGACGCTGCAACTCCGCTACCTGCAGACGATGACTGAAATAGCCGCAGAGAAAAACAGCACTATAGTCTTTCCGTTGCCCATAGACTTTCTTAAAGCATTTGCCCGCCTTGGGGAAAGACCACCAGAGGAAAAGACCAAATAGCCTGTTAAAAGTAGCTGTTTATTAGAGTACTGGAAGGGGATTCTCCCCTTCCAGTACTGACTCGCTTAACCGCTCAGAGTAGCTTCCCCAGCCACAACCTCGGTCAGGCTGCCGTCTGAGTGACGGAGCAGCAGGCTGCCCCCTCTGGTTACTGACTCGGCGATGCCTTCATCTATAGTTTCGCCTGAGGTTACTCTGACCTTCTTACCCAGCGTTACCAGGCTATCCCGCCACTCCTCATAAAGGGACTCCCCTGCCGGCAAATCCCGGTACAGCCCCTCTATTTCCACTAACAGGCGCCGTATGACGCTCAATGGCGATACCTCTCTGCCCAGCTCATCGGAAAGACTGGTAGCAAAAGGGCTGAGAGCCGGAAAATCGGCAAGCCTGAGATTAGCATTTATCCCGATGCCAATAATGGAGAAGTCAACAATTTTTCCCCGCACCCTGCTTTCGATTAGAATCCCGGCCACCTTCCGGCCATCGACCAGGACATCGTTAGGCCATTTAACCAGTGGCTTTAACCCGGTGACTTTTTCAATAGCATGAACCACCGCCAGTGAAGCTACCATGATAAGAGAAGGCAAACAGGCCAGGCCGGGGCGGAGAATAATTGATAAGGCAATGCTGCCTTCGGGTGATAGCCAGGCGCGCTTCAGCCGTCCCCTGCCCGCCGTCTGCTCACCCGCAATGACCACCGTCCCCTCTGCGGCTCCCTGCTTAGCCTCCTGCCGGGCAGCTTCCATGGTTGAGGGCAGGCGGGGATAGTAAATAACCCTCTGACCGATAAAACGCGTCTCTAGATTATGGGCAACAGATGCTGATGATAAGTTATCTGTCATGATTAGATTAAACTAATGATAGCTAAACAACACCTCGTAATTCAAGTGGTGCTCTTGAGCAAAGAATTTGTTCATTAAAAAGACAGCTTTGAGGGGCGAAGCCCCTCTCAAGCTCTCCTTTGTGCAAAGAATACATCTCCCTATTTTGGGGAAGGGGATAAAGGCCGAAGACTCTTCGAGGAGAGGGTTGCCTGATAAAAATTGAGGAGGTTAATAAACAATCTTACAATCTCACTCTTGACAAGATAGGCAAGAATAGTATATCCTCATACGCAAAAAGGGGGTATACACATGCAAGCCTATTGTGTGAAATGTCGTTCCAAAAGAGAAATGAAAGATGCCAGAAGTATTACCATGAAGAATGGTAAGCCGGCTACACAGGGCGTATGTCCCTCATGCGGAACCAAGATGTTCCGTATAGGCAAGAGTTAACGTCGATATTTGCCAGCATAAGGTTTAATAGGCAACTCAGCAGGCTCTCAGTTCGAGAGTAAGGTGGGCTTTGCGCTGAGTTATGCGGTCTACTGTTAATATTTTCCCGCAGTGGGCGTGTGCGGTTGTGGCCTCTATTTTACCCTCTGAAGGAAGTTATGAAAAAAATTGACCTTGAAGCCCATTTCTATACCGAGGAGTATAATGAATACCTCCGCGGGAGAAAAGAGTTTCCCAAACTGGAGACTATCGAAGACGAGAAGCACCAGAAAATCGACAGTATATGGTACAGCCCGGACCTGGTCCGGCCCAAGCGTCCAATCATCAGTGAGAAGCTCCTTGACCTGGCAGAAATAAGGCTCGGGGAAATGGATGCGGCCGGCGTCGACGTACAGGTAATTTCCCTGAATGACCCCGGGTGCGAACTGTTCGAGGCATCGGAAGCCACTGTTTTAGCCAGGAAAACCAATGATGAACTCGCCCGGGCAATCAAAAAACACCCTGACCGGTTCATCGGACTGGCCGCCATTGCCCCCCAGTCTCCAGAGGAAGCAGCGGATGAGCTGGAGAGAACGGTCAGTGACCTCGGCTTCAGAGGAGTGAAGATAGGTTCAAACGTAAGGGGAGAATACCTTGATGACCAGAAGTACTGGGTTATATTTGAGAGGGCGGAAAAGCTCGGTGTGCCCATAAATATTCACCCCATGGTGCCCTCGGCCTCCATACTGAAGCCGTATGCAGATTACGGAGATACTCTGGTCGGCCCAAGCCTGGGCTATGGTGCTGAGACCGCGCTGAGTGTAATGCGCCTGATTTGCGCCGGCGTCTTTGATAAATACCCCGGACTCAAGATTATTCTGGGACACCTCGGGGAGGCACTGCCTTTCTGGATGAACCGTCTAAACCTGGGCTGGCTGGAGCCGCCAGCGCTGGGGAAGATAGGACCAAAGTGTCTCAAGAAGCCTACCGACTATTTAAAGACCAATTTCATTATGACGACCAGTGGTCTGTTTTTTGAGCCGGCCTTCCTGTGCACCTACCTGGCTCTGGGCGCCGATAACATCGCCTTCGCCATAGACTATCCCTTTGCTGATAATAAGATAGCCGTGCAGTTCATGGAGCGGATGCCTATATGCGATAAAGACAGGGAAAAAATCTGCCATTTGAATGCCGAGATGCTCTTCAAGACAGGAGAAAATTAGTATGAGACTGATAATAGGTATAACCGGTGCCTCAGGAGTAATATATGGTATTAGACTGCTTGAGGTGCTATCAAAGAAGAAGGACATTGAAACGCACCTTATTATTTCCGGCGCCGCTGAGGTAAATATCAGAGTTGAGACCAGTTGCAAACTGGAGGATATAAAAGCACTGGCCGACTATAATTACGATATCGGCGATACCGGCGCCCGACTTTCCAGCGGTTCATTCAAGAGGGATGGCATGATAGTGGCTCCCTGCAGCATAAAGACGTTGTCAGCCCTGGCCTATTCCTATACCCAGAACCTGTTAATTAGAGCCGGGGATGTTACCCTTAAAGAAAGGAAGAAGCTGGTTCTATTGGTCAGGGAGACCCCCCTTCATATTGGCCACTTGGAAAATATGGAGAGACTATCCCGGATGGGGGGCATTATCATGCCCCCGGTCCCCGCCTTTTACCATAAGCCTAAGACGATTGAGGACATAATTCTCCATTCGATAGGCAAGCTACTGGACTTGTTTGACATAGAGCATGACCTTTTCCCGAGGTGGCCGGGGCTGTAGACGAAAAGGGTCGATTACTTATGTAAAGTTTGATACGGGCAGGGCGGGTAATCAGAGACAAGTGCCGGTTGAGCTGACGGGATAACCGATAAAGGTAGTTTATATGAGAGAACAGCCAAAACTGGACAGGGTGACTGGCACCGAGCGGATTAAGGCGATAATGAGCGGCCAGCCCGTAGACCAGGTTCCCTTCTTCCCCCTACATATGGCCGGGTTTGCCGCCAAAAATGTCGGCTACTCTCTGGCCAGCATGTATGATGACGCCGAGAAGAGCTTCTGGGCACAGCTATGGACGCAGGAGCAGTACGGATATGAGTGCATACCGATGTACAACTACGCTTGCTATGGCGCCTGGGAATTTGGCGGAGAGATTAAATTCCCGACCAGCCAGTTTGACCAGGCCCCATCGGTCACCATCTGTCCGGTGGAGTCTGAGGAAGACATCGAGAAACTGGAGGAGTCCGGGCTGCCTGCCGTGAATACACGAGGCTCAGTCCCGCTAAACATGGAGTTCTCCAGGCTGCAGGAGAGGAATGGGCTGCCCATCCAGTTTATCTGCGGCACCCCGTTTACCCGAGCCGCCAATATATGCGGCATCGAAAGGCTGTTCCGCTGGCTGATAAAGAAGCCTGAACTGGCCAGGAGGGTTATACGTCTGGTCACCGACCATCTTATTGAGGTGGCGCAGTACTGGGTAGATACCTTTGGGGCGGAACGGCTTATTCCCTACTCGGGAAACCCCACCGAGACCAACCAGATGATATCGCCGAAACAATTTGAGGAGTTCTGCCTCCCTTATTCTAGGGAGCTCCATGAGAAGGTACTGGCTATGGGGGTCAAACATTTTTTGTTCCACGTCTGCGGTGAGCAGGAATTGAACCTGCCCTACCTGGCACAGATACCCATGGGAGACCCGGGTATTATCAGCTTCGGCCACGAGATTGACCTGACCGCGGCCATAAAGTACTTCGGTGATACCGGCATCATCATCGGTAACGTCGAGCCGACTATTGTTCAAAACGGCACGCCGCAGCAAGTCTATGAGCTCTCCAGGCAGTGTATCGAGAAGGGGAAGTATGCGCCTCGTGGCTTCATGCTGGCAACGGGCTGCGCGCTTCCACCCTATGCACCCCCATACAATATATATGTAATGATGAAAGCCATCAAAGACTTCGGTTGCTACGAGTAGCTCCTCATGGGCAGCGAGCAGCGACGCAGCCAAGCTCAAATCCTGAAGGAGCCAAAAGGAGAGAAGAAAGTGGCCTCAGCAGAGAGAACCAGGGAGATAATGAGGGAGCTTCACGATGCAGTGGTAAGATATGATGAGGACAAAGCCGCAGAATTGGCGCAGGTTGCTCTGGATGAAGGCATAGACCCCTTCGTTGCCACCATGGAAGGTCTGGCAGCAGGGATGGTAGAGGTGGGGGAACTTTATAACAAGAAGGAATACTTCGTCCCCGAACTCCTGATGTGCGCCGACGCCCTGTATGCCGGGCTGAATATTCTAAAACCGGCTATCGAGGCATCAGGAAGGAAATCGGGAGTGAAGGGTTCCATAGTCCTGGGAGTGGTGGAGGGTGATGTTCATGACATCGGCAAGAACCTGGTCAAGGTAATGTTTGAGGTGGCAGGATGGGACGTATATGACCTGGGCAAGGATGTGCCACTGGACAAGTTTGTGGAGGAACAACTGAAGACCGATGCCGACATTGTCGGCATCTCAGCCCTGATGACGACCAGTATGCTGGCGATGCCAATACTCATCAAGAAGTTAAGGGAAAGAAATCCCAACGTCCGCATTATGCTCGGTGGCGCTCCCTTAAACCTGGATATTGCCGAGGACTATGGGGCTGATGGGTTTGCCCGGAATGCCGGCACCGCAGTTGACGAAGCCCTCAGACTAATCAAAATGCTGAAGAAAGAGGAACTGAGCCGGTAAAAGTAGCCCAAAAGGGGCTGTGCCAGATTGGGGTTGCCACCAGCGGCGGTGGTGAAGTGCTGTTATCACCCACGCACTGCATTTCCTGCGCCCTAACTTCCCCTGCCTCGACCGAATGGCAGAGAGCAAACTGCTTTGATATTATTTGGCGACCTATCCCTTTCTGCCACCGGTCCCAGTAGATAAAGCCCGGGTAATGTGTAATTGAGGAACTTATGCCGGAAAACGAGAGCCAGAAGTACATGGTAATTTTTCAACCATCGGGCCGCAGAGGTCTTATCGAGGCCGGGCAAAGCCTCAAGCAGGCTTCCCGGCATCTTGGCGTGGACATAGAAGGTATCTGTGGTGAAACCGCCACCTGCGGCAAATGCAAGGTCAGGATCGAAAACGGCTTTTTTGAGAAATACGGTATCGAATCAGAGAGAGGCAATCTCTCCCCCCTGACCGACTCAGAGAGGAAGTTTATAGATGCTCACCTGGCAAGCGAAGGCTACCGGCTGGCCTGCCAGGCACGGATTCACGGCAATGTTGTCGTCTTCGTCCCTGAGGAGAGCCGGATGGGAAAGCAACTGGTGCGCAAAGCGGCTACCGAAAGGGCTATTGAGCTGAAGCCAGCGGTGAGGAAGTGCTATGTTGAACTGAGGGAGGCCGCCCTGAATGACACGCTGGGTGACTGGGAGCGCCTGCAGGCTGAGCTTGACAGCCGGTTTGGCTTGACCGACCTCACCATCGACTACCGGACACTCCTCGGGTTACAGGAAGCGGTACGCCTGGGCGACTGGAAGATAACCGTATCAGTATGGATGGATAAAGAGGTTATCAGGGCGGAGCCCGGGTTTGTGGAGAAGAGCTACGGACTGGCCATAGACGTGGGCACCACCACCGTAGCCGGCTATCTGTGTGAGCTGGGCAGCGGCACGCTGGCGACTACCGAGTCCATGATGAACCCACAGGTGGTTTACGGGGAAGATATAATGTCCCGCATCACCTACGCTATAGTCAATAAAGACGGGCTGGCGCACATGAACCAGACGATTATTAAAGGTATCAACGAACTTGCCGGGCGGGCGGCCGCTCAGGCACACATTAAGCGACAGGATATCATTGATATGACGGTTGTCGGCAACACCTGCATGCACCATATTTTGCTGAACATCGACCCCCAGTATATCGGCCGGTCTCCATTCCCGCCGGCCGTTCACCACTCCCTGAATATCAAGGCCCGTGACGTGGGGCTAAAAATATCTCCCGGTGCATACCTTCACGTCCTCCCCATCGAGGCCGGCTTCATTGGCGCCGATAATGTCGGTGTGCTCATCGCCGAAGCACCCTATCAGCAGGACAGCATGGAGCTCATCATCGATATCGGCACAAATGGCGAGCTAATCCTGGGCAACCGGGAGGGGCTTGTTTCATGCTCTTGTGCCACCGGGCCAGCCTTCGAGGGCGCCGAGATAAAGCACGGAATGCGCGCCGCCCCGGGGGCCATCGAGAAGATAGAGATAACCGAGGCCATGGAGGTGCGCTTCAAGGTTATCGGCAAGGAAGACTGGAATACAGATTTAGCGGAGGTGGGCGCCAAGGGTATCTGTGGCTCAGGGATAATTGATGCCGTATCCCAGCTGTTCCTGGCCGGAGTTATTGACCATACCGGCCGCTTCAACAAGGATATGAAGACACCGCGTCTACGTGTCACCCCTGACCGGACGGAGTTCGTTATCGCCCGGGCAAATGAGACTTCCATCGGCCATGATATCGTAGTCTGCCAGGCAGATGTAAGGAATATCCAGCTGGCCAAAGGTGCTTTATACGCCGGCGCCAAAATTATGATGCGTCACCTGGGTATAGATAAACTGGACAAGGTCATTCTAGCCGGCGCCTTCGGCAGTTACATCAGCAAGGAATCGGCGGCCTGCCTCGGCCTTTTCCCCGACTGCGAACTGGCAAACGTTTATGCGGTGGGAAATGCCGCCGGTGACGGAGCACGCATCGCCCTGCTCAACAGGGACAAGCGGATAGAGGCCGATGAAATGGCCAGGCAGGTGGAGTACATAGAACTAACTCTGGAATCAGACTTTGAAAAGGTCTTCAGCCAGGCAATGTGGCTGCCTCATATGGAGGATGCTTTTCCGCACTTAAACCACCTGCTTCCAGAGAAAACAGTGAAAAAGAAAAAATAGGGAGATATTCTATTAGATGCTCGGCTACGACATGGAACAGAAAGTTTTCAACATTGGCGGTATCAGAGTGGGTGGTCAGCCAGGGCAGAACGCTCCCCTCTTGATCGGCAGCATGTTCCAGAAGGGGGACACCCTCATTGAGAACCGAAAAGAACGGAAGTTCAACAGGCAAGAGGCTCAGAAGCGGATACGTGAGATGGAGCGCCTTTCCCAGAAGACAGGTATGCCTGGCATGGTAGCTATGGTTGCCAATACCCTTGATGAAATTAAGGCATACGTGGATTTTTTCATCAGCGTAACTGACTCGCCTTTTGCCATCGATATATGGGTGCCGAAGACAAGACTGGCCGCCGCCCGCTACATCGCCGGGCTGGGACTCCAGGAGCGCTTACTCTACAACAGCATCACTCCCTGGGATAAAGACATCGAAGGCCAAGTAGCCGAGCTTAAGGAACTGGGCATAAAGCACGTTGTCGTCCAGGCCTTTGACGTGGAGGACAAGGGAGCAACTGGCAGAATCAAATCGCTGCGAAATATGCTGCCCCTGGTGGAAAAGGGGGATTTCCAGAGTATTCTGGTAGATACATCGGTGATGAATTTGCCCTTTACCGCCTTCTCTCTCCTCGCCAACCGTCTTATCAAGCAGCAATTTGGACTGCCCGCGGGCTGTGCGCCTTCAAATGGCACCTACATGTGGCGGAAATCGGTGGGCACGGAGGGCAGAGGCCAGTTCCCGGCGGTAGATGCCGCTATAGAAGCGGCCGCAGCGATGGCGAGTGACTTTATTTTTTACGGGCCTATGACCGGTACCAGCCGGGTTTTTGCCGCGGTGGCAGCCACGGCCAGCCTGCTAGCTACTCTGGCCTACGCTGAGGGCGCTCCTTTGCCCAGCCGGGCACACCCCTTAAACATGCTCTTCCCCGAGGCAATCGAGCAATTATCAAAGGCGGAAGGCAAGAAATAGTATGGAAACAGAGCTTAATTCCAGAGAGCGAGTCCTCAGATTATTCAGGAAGGAAAAGATAGACCGCGTTCCCGTCTTCAGCGGCATGGGGAATGTGACCATACATGGACTTGAGAAATATGGCTGGAACTTCCCTGAAATTCACATGGACGCCCGCAAAATGGCGAGTATGGCCGCCTCCACGTTCCAAATCTTCGGTTTTGAGTCTGCGGTAGTGCCCATCGACCTGGGAGTCGAGGCTGAAGCCCTGGGTGCCGGGGTCAACTTTTATCCCACCCACACCGATATTATTTACCCCACCATATCCCAGAAAGTAGCCGAGAAGGTAACGGACCTGAATATCCAGGTACCCTCCGAGCTGGCCAGGGCAGGCAGGATACCACTGGTAGTCCAGGCAATTGGCTACCTGAAAGAGGAGGTGGGCGACCAAGTAGCCATAGGCGCCTCGGTCTTAGGCCCCTACACCCTGGCCGGGCAGCTCGTCGACCTCGGCGACCTGGCCAAATCAGCCTTCAAGAGAACAGATATGGTACACGATATACTGGACACTCTGGCCGGGGTGCTCATCGATATCTGCCGGATTTATCGAGAAGCCGGTGCCGACTTTGTAACCGTCCGTGAGATGGGAGCCGGCGCCGATATACTGAACCCGCGCATGTTTGAAACCCTGATAACACCCCATCTGACGCGAATCTTCAGCGCTGCAGAGTCGCCTAAAGTCCTGCATATATGCGGAGATACCGATAGTATTGTTGACCAGATGGCCGGGTGTGGGGCCGATGCTATCAGCGTCGAGCAAAAGAACCATGTGGCCGAATCCCGTAAAAAATTGGGGCCAGCTACCCTTATCTTTGGCAACATTGACGCTTACCAGGTGCAGGTGCTGGGTAAACCGGGTGACATCGATGAGGCGGTGAAGAAGGCTATCGCCGACGGCGTAGACGCCGTATGGCCGGGCTGCGACATCTGGCCCACCGTGCCACGAGAGAACATGGAGGCACTGATGGCAGCGGCACGGAAATATGGCAAACTCGGCTGATAGTGGCCGCGGCAGAGAGATTTAAACCCCCTGCCGGAAAGCAGGGGCTTATCAGCTACCATAACCCCCATCTTATCCACAGTCTTATCCCTGAATTGAGCCCGCCTTTTTGTTATTGTCTCTGTCCGTGTTGAGTTCCGCCAGGAAGCGAGCAATGTCCTCTCGCCTGAATCTCCGGTCATCGCGGCCGGTAATACGTTATGCCCTTATTATCCCCCGGTCACTCCACCGCCTCACCATGCTACGGTGAATATGAAAGGCCCGGCCACCTCTCTTACTGTCAGCATTGGTGCCATCTGGTTATTGCCTACCCTATCCTCACTCTTCCTCCCTTTAACCGACTTATCTTAAGCGTAATTCGCTCACACTGCCGGAGTATCACCCGAACGGGTTATTCAGTAATTAAATAATTGTAGGCCAAAAGTATCACATTTTTATGACAAAATATAAAATTGAGAGGAAAAGTTAAGTTGTGTATATTGACTTTTGACATTTGGCGCAGTACGATGGTGTGACACGGTATACTTTCTTAGTAGTACTTTTGCCCTACGCTCCGGGAAATCATACCGTCAAGACAATGCGGCAAAGAATCCTCAACGGAGGGTGGGGAAAGGCGATGTTGCGATATAGAAGAAGAGCCCTCAGGTTTCTATGGATACTGCTGGTGGTGGCACTGGTGGTCGGCGCGTGGCAGCTATCCAGCCTCCTTCGCATCAGTACCTTCGATGTACGTGCCACGGTAAAGGCCCCCCAAACTGGAATCACCCAGGTAGCAGCTTCGGGTGGGGGAAGCTCTGCCAGCACAGCCAATAAGACAGGCAGCACCAGCGGCACGGCCCCTCTTACCGGCAATGCCGGTTCCGGCAACGTTCCCCAGGGTATCGGCATAACTGGTGCAACCTCGCCGAATAACGGGGGCAGCTTCGAACCAGCGATGGTTCAAATTGGTGGTGGTGGTGGTGGTGAGAAGGAAACACTCCTGTACATCAACACCGATATTGACTACGGCACCGTTTTCCCCGGGGAGGAACTAACCGGTTACTTTACCGTTTATCTGGCGGGAGAGGCTGCGAGCGTATCTTACAATATTACCATGCAAACGGCGGGCGGCGAAGACATGAGGCCATACCTGGTGGTGGAGAAGGACACAGCCGAGCTCCCCGAAAGCGAGCCGGACCCGCTAGCTGATGGACCAAGTAGCGACTATACGGCTAGCGGCAATCTAACTTCTGTGGATGACTCTGATAAGTGGTGGGTGACCTTTTACGTGCCTGATGAGACGGGTGATTACAATTCGAGTATTAAAGTAGAGACCTCGGACAATATAACAGTAAATAATTAGGGCCAAGAGATTAGTATGAGATTAAAGCTGAGTGGGAAATTCTTACCGATAGTGATTGCCGGGGTGCTGCTCATGGTAATGGTGCCCGCCGTCTCCGCCTATGAGGCGCATGTAGTAGATATCAAGGCCCACGTAGAGGGCCGGTTCGATATCATCAAGGCGATGAGGCCGGCTACCAGTGAGAACATAACCTATGCATTATCTTCAACAAACATCACCTTCCCCGAAACTCCCTACCTCGGCCCGGACGTTGAGCTTATAGATGGCGTCTGGCATGTGCCGGTAGGGAAGGTCATCGTCTGGATGGTTACTATCACCGTTAGAAACAATTATGGCTATGACATGACTGATTTGATGGTCAGGGACCACTTCGGTGCCGAACTGACCGGGATGGACGGAGACGTGATAGACCCATTCTACGGGACAGTCGGGGATGGCATCTACTGGATAGAGCATACTGACGGGTCTGTTAGTGAGATTTATCCCGGGGATGCCGGTCCGGTGCTATTTTACTACAGAAAGCAAGACCCGCCGGAGATGGCTCAATTTACGATTTTCTGGTATGCCGACTATGCGGGAGGAGACCCGCATATGAATCAGCCGGTGAAGGAGAATGACCTGAGGAATAAAGTTCAGCCAGTGGATAACTCCAATTTCATCGGCCCCGGGGAGTCAACCACTCTCACCCTAATGGTCTGGACCAGGATTAACCCCGGTGGTCACCAGGAATACACCAGTTCCGGCGACTACGACTTGAACTCCGGCCCCACCGCCTGGTGGCTGGATGAGGAGGAGGGACAACAGTTCAGCTCGAGTGCCCCGTCCATACCTGTTATCGTGGATTAGGAGGATTAGCTGGGGAAGCCAGCCCGGAAAACAATCACTAATAAAAGGAGGTGATGTGAAATATAAGGAATATAGGTTCTACGAAAAGTGATAATACCGTAAGCTGCCTGATTTCCCTAAAGGGAGGCGGGGAGCAGGTGGCCGACAAGATAGTCTAAAAAAAAGGAGGTAACGAGAGTTGAAAAAAACAATACTAATTGTGGCAGCCTTGCTGATGGTGTTCTCGAGTGTAGCGGCTGTTTCCGCCTTTGAGGCTCATATCGTCGATGTAAAGGCCCACGTGGAGAACGCCCTGATTGTGTCAGAGGATGTGGACTTTGGCACCGTCTTCCCGCAGGAATGGCTGGAGAGAGAGGTATACCTGGGCCTGAGTAACTCCTTCATGTCAGAGAACCAAACCCGGGTTTCCGACCTCAGTTACGCCCTATACTGGACCCCTAAGCTTATCCGTGAGCATCCCGGTGCTATAGATCCGGACGGTGACGGATACTTTGAGCCCATATCCCCGTTTCTAGATCCTACCCATGAGGGTGGCGATTGGCCCTCAGACAGTACTGTTTTTCATGCTGACTCATTTAATGTCACACACCCCGATGGTTTTGATTCATTGACAGTACCCACAGGTTACGAGAAATGGGCCTGGGGACACCTTGACCAGGCTTCCGATCCCTACGACGTCTGGCATCTCGCCTTCAATGTCCCGGTCTTCGACCTGTGGTACAACGAAAGTACTGACCCGGGGGGTGCATATAACTACATCCTCTATTTTGACGAAGATCAGTACGAAATATCGTCGGAGAACTTTACCACCAGTGACAACGTTACAATCACAGGCAATGTGCCGCATGCCGACCTGGGCAACAACCTGAAGATTCAGGTCTATAAGTACAGCTACCACGGGCTCTAAAACCTTCTAGGTTGTAACAGGTAACAGGAAAATAGAAAAAGGTGGTGCTACCTCCCAGCACCACCTTTTTCACGTATTGCAGAGTAGAAGGCATTCTGATATACTGTCTTAATATAGAAGGAGAACGCCTTGAGAAAGAGGTATATCGCCTTAATAGCGGTCGGGGTGGTGCTGATGCTGGCAGTCACTTTCCTGGCACAGGCGCTGACCATCTACCCCACACAGGTGGTTGCCGTGGAGAAGGGGGAGCCGTTGGGCATCGCCCCCTTCACCGACCGGATTGACTTCGGCGACATACCCCGGGGGAGTGGTATAACCAAAGTCATTAAACTGGAGAACGCCGGCACGGTGCCCAATGACGTCCGAGTCTTCGTCATGGGCTCCATTGCCAAGTTCATCAAGGTTACGCCCAGCTCCATCACCCTTGATGAAGGAGAGAAGGCAGATATTAATCTTGAAATATTCATACCAGAGTCCGCTACCCCGGAGCAGAAGTTCACCGGGAGGGTTTTCATCCTGCGCCTGCCCAAGGCTTTCTGGTGAAGCCACTGGAAGAGCGCTATGAAAAACCTGCTGGTCTGGTTACTGTTCATCATCGGGGTGCTGGGGGCGGTCTATGCTACCCCCGTCTTTCTCGGGCGCATATTATCAACTGATAATCCCGTCCTGACCGTTACATCACAGTCCATGTGGCCGGTCCTGCAGCGGGGTGACCTGATATTTGTTAGGGGCGCTGCTCTGGAGGATATAGAGGTGGGCATGGTGATAGTCTTTCGCCACGGGGCCGGCATGGCTGTCCACCGGGTGGTAGAGATAGAGGGTCAGACCGTTACCACCAGGGGAGATGCCAACACAGAGGTGGATGCCCCCATCGTCGCAAAGAATATCGTGGGACGGGTGCCTACCATCGGCGACCGCCTGGTCAAAATACCAGCTTTGGGGCGGGTGGCACTCCTTATGCAACCGGAGGCTGCTGCGCAGTCGGGAAGTGTGCTGGAGTGGATGGGGCGTTATCTGGCCAATCCGCTGGTTTTTACCCTGCTCGTGCTGCTCCCCACCGTCCTGCTCTTCAGCAGCGTCCTGGGCGATGTTATCTCACGCCTGAACCCGGAGGCAGGAAGAAAACATAGGCGCCTGAAAAGGGCACAGCAGATGGAGAAGCGGTGGGGCAAAGCCCGGGCAAGACGAGCCGCGGGGCTCTAGCTCCTATAGACTGATACTGCTTAAGGGGGAACACGTATTGCGCCGAACAATCCTTTTGATGATAGCGTCTGTGCTCTTGCTTATCGTCGGCTCCACAGTCCTGGCCAACGGAGTCAGCGCCCCCAAGAGCACAGAGGAGGAGGTAACCCGTCTCAGCTACGAACTCAAGGGGGAGTTTGACCACCGGGCGTATAGCCAGTCTATCAAACTGGAGCCTAACGCAAAATTTTTCCTTAAGATAACGGACTCCATTATTGTATACTACAGATATCAATTCCTGTCGGAAGAACCGGTATCCCGGGTCACCGAGCAGGTAGAAATCAGTGCCGTGGTGACGATGCCGGGGCTGTGGGAAAAGGAAGTTCCGCTGGTGCCACTGGCAGAAATGACGGGAGATGTCAGCATCAGCTTTCCCCTGAACACCGCGGACTTCATGGGGCTGGCCGCCAATATCTCTGAAGAGATAGGAGTCGGAGGCACGGTGCCAATTGTTATACTCAAGGCCACCGTCCACACCGTGGCTGAAACCCAGTACGGGGTGCTGGAGAATGAATTCATCCAGACCTCCAGGCTAATCCTGGGAGGAAACATCATCGAATGGGGTCAGCCGCTCGCCCTCTCCAGAAAGGGATACCGGGAGGGGTTGATATACGAGCAAAAAGGGAACTTCGGCTATGCCGTCCAGCTCAAGCCTAACATCCTCTTCGGGGAGACAACCTTAAGGTCAACTTTACCGGCGGCGCAGCCCCCGGCAAAGTTGCCTCACTCTCTCTCCTACCGGCCAGATACCGTCCAGACCATAGAGGCGAGCTTTTCCTACCAGGTGGACAGCGACGGGCCGCTGAGCCAGATTGAGAACGAGGTGGAGATTACCGCCGTGCTGTCCAAGGCCGGGGGAGAAGGGATGCTCTTCAGCCTGCTACCCAAAAGGCAGCTAACGGGGGAGAGCTTCGACCTCACCGTCCCCCTCGATATAGACCTCTTTTATAACATAGTTGAAGACGCTGAGAAGGAAAGGGAAGGCCCTATCCCTGACTACCAGCTAATGGTTAAGGCTGATGTACATACTGTGGCCCAGAGCGAGTTTGGGATTATAGACAAGTTCTCTAGCCCAACTGTGGCGCTAACGCTGGAGCAGAATAATCTGCTGTGGCCTTCGGAGACCGAGAAAACGGAATCAGGCTCCATCACGGAAACGGTAGTTACGCCCAATCCAGATAAGGGGAGAACTATAATCGCGGGGCTGGGGATATTAGGGATGATGATAGCAGTCAGCTTGTATACCGTATGGAGCTATAGACTGGCTAAAGCCAGGCGCGCGCGATTACCGGTCATAGATGAATGGGCAACGGCTGTCCGACTCGAGGAGAAACACCGGGATATCATCGTGGAGGTGGAGGCTCTCCCACCTGACAAGTTGGGGACGTTGATACCTATCGATTCACTGGGTGAGCTGGTCAAGGTTGCCGATGCACTTCTTAAGCCGGTGCTTCACAAGGCTGAACGAGACATACACATATATTATGTCATTGATGGCCTGACAAGATACAAGTACGTGGGCCTGGAGGCGCCAGAATAGGAGGAAAGGACGGGAACAAGCAGGTTGCCAGGCGCTGGTTAGAAGCTTCAGAAGCACATGGTATGCCAAAGGATTAACATGCGCCCCAATGTCTTCGCTGTTATTTCTTGTCTGATGCTGCAAATATATTCGAGGAGGCGACTATGGAATGGCGACAGTTGGTCATCAATATCTATGAGCAAATCTCCCAGGTGCTAACGAGGGCACTGGAGGGGCTCAACCAAGATGACTTGAACCAACGGCCTAAACCCGACAGTAACAGCGCGGGCTGGCTAGCCTGGCATATGACACGGGTCCAGGATAGAGCCATTGCCTATTTGTCCATGGAGGAGCAGCTCTGGGTCAAGGATGGGTGGCACCATAAGTTCAACCGTCCTCCCGACCCCCTGGATTTCGGGCTTGGTCATGGTTTGGAAGATTTGGCGGCATTCAAATCGCCCAATGTAGAGGCACTACTGGGATACCATGACGCCGTGCTACAGCGCTCGAAAAGCTATATCGGCAGCCTATCGAAAACCGACCTTGACCGAAAACTGGACCATCCCAAGTTCCCGACAGTGGGGGTACGGCTCACGGCTGTAATTAGTGACAATCTCCAGCACGCCGGTCAAGTGGCTTACATTCGTGGTCTGCTGAAGGGCAAAGGCTGGTCCGATATTTAGGGCCACCATCATTGATACACAAGACAGAGCGCTTACACGTCTCTGAATATCCCCATAACTCCGCCATGATAGTTAACAATCCATCGGAGTGTCGAAAATCCGCTAAAGAGTGCAGTGCGGAGAGTCTGTCCAAGCTGTGACATTGCGCGAGGCTGTCGAGGCTATCAAACTTCACAATACTATCAGAGCCGTCACGAGTCGGGGTATTGAGGTCTCTTTATCTCCTGAATGTATCGCCTCCGTTCTACCAAACGGCGCAGCTCGGCAAAGACGCTGAGAGATTCCCCCGGGGGTGGGGGTGATGACATCTTCAGAAAGATAGCTTGCCTTTCCGGAAAGACCAAGGTGGGGGTGCCAAAAATGCCCAGGCTCTCCACGGCAAAAGTGTGGTCTTCGGCAAGCTTGACCAACAACTGACGGTTGCCAAGGTCATCTTGAAACTGAGCCATCCTCAGGTCAACACTCTCCGCCACTTCAATCAGGGTGTCCATATCACTGATATCTCTGCTCTGTTCGTGTTTTGCTCTCAGTAAGGCAATGTGGAAGGATTCAAAGGCAGCCTCGCCCTGACGCCGGGCAGCCTCAGCAGCCCGGAAGGCACGCAGCCCGCGACCGGGATAGTCTTCCGGCTGTTCCCAAATTTTCCATTGTTGTCCCTGTTGATTATTGGCCTGCTCCAGGCTGAAATACTTCCAGTTGAGGGCTACCTTATGCCCCGTTTCCTCCTTCACCCTTTGCAGCCAAACTGCTGCGTTGTAGACATAGGGTCAAAGGTAGTCGAAGTAGATGTCCAGGCGTACGACATCGCTTGCCTCAGTCTTGCTCATCTCATCCTCCTTCGGTATAAATCTCCTGTTCGGCCACATGTCAATGACGACGTTCTGTTGTGTCGACCTCCGGCTTGAACACCACCACTGTTGACCTGTATTCTAACCAGCCGGTATATCACGGCAAATGGTCCTACCAGGCTGCTAAAGCCGCTGCGTCCAAAAGGCGTCTGGTGGACCTGTTAAAGCGACCTGCCCCAAGTAATTGTACCACATCCTGAGGTAGAGTTACCGTTTTTTGAGGCTGCCTGCTTTACAGGCATCGGTTTTTGGGCTAAAATAGATGTGATTTGGGCGGGAGTAGCTCAGTGGTAGAGCATCTGCTTCCCAAGCAGAGGGTCGTGGGTTCGAGCCCCATCTCCCGCTCCAAAGGTAAATCCTTTCGCTTTTCGCTAACTCTCCTGATAACTAATAAGGGGGATCTGGAATCAGCTCCCCCGGTTCTCATTATTTTTCAATTCACCAGCCGTCAGGAATAAAGGCTCAGCCCGACTTTCAGCCGTTCTTGACTGCTTTCAACATGCGGTTTACGTTGCAAGTTTTAGGTCGTGTTATTGCCTAACTTGAGCAAGTATGAAGGGTAATGGTGATGAAGAAGGGCACTGGAACAGATAAATATCAGGCGGTGGTTGGTGCCCCTTTTAGGTATGTTTGGGACCTTTCCGAAAGGCGACCAAGATTCTTCCGGCTCACCTCTGCCGGCTGCCGGAAGTCTCTAGACCTCTCGATTCCATAGTTCCACTTTTGCCCCTTTAATCAATGGCTTAAGGCCTTCGTACCACTTCTCGTAGGCCTTCCGGAATTCATCGTTCCGCGACATCTCCCAGTCGAGACTCTCTATCTTGCCCATACTCTCTATGTCAAATTCCCACACAACCCGGTCAGTATGTCCGCTGTAAAAGTCCGTGTAAATGCGACATTCTGGGCCGCCGTACTTCTCCCAGATTGACTGAAACTCCTTCATCTTGGTCACTACCGCTGCCGCTGCCCCTGGTTTTGCCTGAAACATACGCCGCTGTGTAATCATATCGTATATGTCTCCTTTCCCTCTTGTTTGACTTAGCATAGCATCTGGAGAATAAAAATATCATAAAATTCGGGAGGAAAAAGTTACAAAATTATTACATTTTCTAAAGACAAATGATAATTTAGGCATGGTATCAGAGAGGCTACTACAACCTTCATTATGGAGCTAGTAATATTGTATAGCATCCAAAGGATAAAGTGAGATGTTGGAAGAACTGCGACCTTCCCAAGCAAGACGGCGTGGGTCCGAATCCCATCACCCGCTCCAAAGGTAAATCCTTTCGCTTTTGCTCGCCATGACAAAGAGTGGTTTAGTCGCAGTAGTGGCTGTCAAAGACTTAGAACTTGATTACACCCTGACCCCCGATAATCCTACTTAATATATCTACCTTGCGGGTTGGGTCATTTAACACTTTACAGTATGCTCTATATAATTCAGTTGTGGAAAGAAGATATATGTTACGATTCTTTGCTATTTGGACAACAACTTGTGAGAATATTGGTTTGTCGTGAGTGTCTCTTGATTCTACTGGTTCAAGTCGCCAAGCATTACCTATTAGGATTCCATCAATGTCTTCCCCAGCAACCTTCAGGTATTCACCCAGGTCAGTGATTAATTGCCCCAGGTCACCCTTAGTAATGCTTTTCGTGTTACCTTTGACCTCTACTAACGCTTTCCTACCGCCAATGTTGATTATGAATTCGTCAGACACAGGAGATGGTTCAATTCCAGCCCCCAACTGTTCAAGAACTGTCTTAACACGTTCTTGTAGGTTTTCACCAGTCTCATATAGCAGTTGTTTAAATTTCTGCAATTCAGCTAAGGAGTCCTCCTTCTCCTTTATTTCTGACACAAAAACTTCTAACTGTTGTCCCATAGTTTCTATGTCATTTTTAAGTGGGGCTTCACTTGGTATCTCAATAGTATTAACCCAAGCTGGCGGTGGCGTTTCCGTATATAATCCAATTTTATATAGCAGTGACTCAATAAGAGGTTTCGTATTATAAGGGTCTATGATTGGTAATAGAAATAAATTGCCTCCAATAGCACTCGCTCCTGCATACCAACCCCGCTTTTCCTTAGCTGACCGAGTATGGAAACTAGGATAGAACTTGACAGCTATAGGTTTATCTACATTATTTGTGGCAATATACTTAAGGTTACCCCTTACTTTCCACCTCTTTCCGTAGTATTGCTCTAATTCATCAAGATTTAGAGAATCGGATATAAAGTAATATTCCCACTCTTTGAAATCTCTGAAGTATTGCTTATAGGAATCATCTTTGACATGTATAATCTTGCCGTTCTCTATATATGTTTCAAGAGATATTGGACACCAGTCATTTGTTTTAAAAAACTCAACAGTTTCCCTATTGCTACTGGAACTTGCATAATTCCCTATCTGAGCCAAATAATCAATTATTATAGTTGGAGCATAAAAGGCATACACATTGACATCAAACCATAGCATTTCTATTAGCTTTTTTCTCACCAATCTGATGTTAGATTCAATTTTGCCGTCTTGCTCATTCTTGTCGGATAGCAAGTATCTATTTCGTGAGAATGGTTTGACTCTTCCAGAATATAGCCAGTCGTGTATTATTCTGGTGGGGTCTAAAATTATGGTTTTATAATCAGATAGGTTGGGTAACTCTGACCACCACCTGGAGGAATTCACAGCGTTATCAAAATATGTGCCAATTATTAATATGTCATTACTCATAATTCAGATAAGTGAGCCTTTTTGGTTTTTAGTATAGCACTTATCTCGAATATCCCAAAGTGTTGGAATTGAGACAAGCCAACTTGTTTGTGCGGTGCTTCCCCTTGCTCTATTATCTAAGGATTGTCACTTTTATAATTAGCTTGTCTTTCATCACGAATTGACCAAACGAGTGCAATTATCCACCCCACTAATGTCCAACCACCAAAAATGTTCAACAATACAATACCCAATACATTTCTGGCATGCCTGACGATGGCAATTATTGTTGGCACAAAGTAAACTGCAAGAGATGGAAGTATTAAAAGCATGAGGGCAATTTCCCAAGGTCCCATTCTGAACGGCATCATAATCCTCCGATAAACTTATACTTCACGCAGATTATAGCACGATGAGAATAAGTCAATCATTGGTATTGAACATTAACCTCCCTCGGTTCTGGTTCTCAATTATCAAAATTTAGCGGAATTTCAGTGGGTCACTGCTTACCTGGATTATCAAGCGGACTAAACCGCTTATGAGCCCTCATAGCATCATCTGCATTCAGGCTCTGCAAACATTTTTGCAAACTAACCTCTCACCACTCTTGCTCTCTGAACTTTACATCTGCTATTATCCAAGTTAGATTAATTCTGGAGAGAGACATGCAAGTAGGTCTGGTTTACGACCCCATCTACCTCGAACATGACACCGGGCAGCACGTGGAGAACGCCAGGAGGCTGGAGGCAATCGTTTCTCACCTGGAACAAACCGGACTCAGACCGCAGCTAACCACCATCAAGCCTCGCCCGGCCACCATTGCCGAGCTATCCCTGGTGCACCGTGAGGAACACATCTCCCATATCCATGAAGTAGCTCAGAAGGGGGGCGGCTGGCTGGATACGGATACGGTAATGTCATCCGGCTCTTACGATGCCGCTCTCTATGCCGCCGGTGGTGTCATTAAAGCCACCGAGGCGGTTATGGACAGAGAGGTAGACAGTGCTTTTGCCCTGGTCAGACCGCCGGGCCACCACGCCACCCCACAGCGCGCCATGGGCTTCTGCCTGTTCAATAACGTGGCTATTGCCGCCAGATATGCCCTGGCCAGATACGGGCTGGAGCACATTCTTATCATTGATTTTGACGTGCATCACGGCAATGGCACGCAGGAAGCATTCTATGATGACCCGCAGGTCCTTTACATATCAACTCACCAGTATCCTCTCTACCCGGGAACAGGGAGCATCAATGAAACCGGGGATGGAGCCGCCCGGGGAACCACGGTTAATATACCGCTACCCGGCGGCTGCGGTGACGACGAATATGAGCAGGTCTTCACCCGGATTATCGTGCCCGCGGCCGAGCGTTTCAGTCCCCAGCTTATCATGGTCTCGGCGGGTTATGACGCCCACTGGGCCGATGAACTGGCCCTGATGCAGGTAAGTGTCTCCGGCTTCGCGCGGATGATAAAAATTATCAGGGGACTGGCTGAAGAACTATGCGACGGTCGCCTGGTGTTAAGCCTGGAGGGCGGCTACAATCTTGAGGCCCTGGCGGCTTCAGTGAAAACTACCTTTGACGTGCTACTGGGCAAAGCCAGCGTCGACGACCCGCTGGGTCAACCATCATCGCGGTTTGCTGCCCCCGGCATCGCCCAGCTAATCAGGGCAATAAGTGAAATACATACCCTATCCTGAGTCCTCTTTCTGGCGTTGGTTGTTGGGAATAGGGCACTGGTCACACTCCTCGTTACACGGCTCAACATGAATAATTACACTGGTATGAGGCAGCCTTATTTTAATATCCTGTTCCAGCTCGTCGCAGAGCCGGTGTGATTCTTCGACACTGGCATTTTTGGGCATTACCAGATGCAGGTCAATATAACGTTGTCTTCCGGCCTTGCGGGTACGCAACTCATGAAAACCAACCATCTCTCCGGCACGCTCCATAAAAGCCGACTTTATGATATCCTCCTCAGGTTCAGACAATCTTACGTCAATCAGGCCGCCAAAAGACCTTCTCAGTACATCATAAGCCACTTTCAGGATAAATAAAGCTACCAGAAGGGCAATAATAGGGTCGAGGATGCTTAGCCCGGTAAAGCGTATCACCAGCAGGCCAACCAGCACCGCGGCTGCGGAGTAGACATCGGCGGCAATATTGTGAGCATTCGCTTCCAAGGCTACCGAATCCGTCGCCCGGGATACCTTGAGCAGATGACGGGAAAGGGCAATGCTGGCTATTATAGAGACTACCATCACCCCAATTCCAGCCTCAGTCAGCTCCAGACTCACCCCATCTATAATCCGGCGTACTGCTGAGTAGATTATCAAGCCGCCGGCGGCGAAAATCAGCAGCGCCTGCACTATGGCCGAAATGTTCTCCACTTTGCCATGCCCGAAAGGGTGTTGTTCGTCAGCCGGTTTGGTGGCAATGCTCACCGCAAAGAGGGTAAGTACGACCGCGAACAGGTCAAGGAAACTATCCACCGCCTGGGCCAGGACGCTGAGGCTACCGGTGACAACAGCTACCGCTACCTTAAGCACGATGAGCCCGGTTACGACGACAATAGAAAGCTTAGCCGCGCCACTTCTGGTGGAAAACATCGCCTATTACCTGTCCTTAGCCTTTGTCGCCGGTAGAGGAAGCCACCGAACAAACCTGCCCCACTCCCCCTTCTCCCACACCACCAGCAGCGGCGGAGCAATAAAGATTGAGCTAAAGGTGCCGGCAATTATGCCCACCAGCAGAACTACGGCGAAATTCTGAATTGATGACCCGACAAAGAAGAGCAGAGCCAGCACTACGAACAGGGTGGTTAGACTGGTATTCAGGGAGCGTCCCAGAGTGTCAATCAGGCTGCTGTTGACTACAACCTCAAAATCGTCGCTTATTCCCAGCGTCAAATTCTCACGTATTCTATCAAAAACAACCACCGTGTTATTCACACTATAGCCAATAACGGCCAGGATGCCGGTAATGAACATCAAGTTAATCTGCCAGTTTAACAGGCCGCCAAGTATGGAGAAGACCCCCAGCGCTATCAGAGCATCATGTACCAGGGCAATTATGGCACAGGTGCCATAATGCAGGGGCTTTGGCATCCGGTGAAACGCCCAGGTGACATAAAGAAGGATACCGATTGCCGCTACGGCTACGGCGATAGCCGCATTCTGTGCCGTCTCCGTGGCTACCAGCGGTGACACGGAGGAGAACTCGGCCTCGTCAAGATTACCGAATCTGACTGCCAGAGCATCCTCCAGCGCCGTCTTCTCTTCCCCGGTTATTTCACCGGTCCGGATAAGGAAATCGCCCTCGCCAGCCTGCTGAATAATGGCGTTCCCGTAGCCCAAACCGGCCAGCTCCTGTTTCAACGCCTCCTGCTCCACCGGCTGCTCAAAGCTCACCCTCAGCAGAGAGCCGCTACTGAATTCAATCCCGGTTTCCAGGCCAAGGGTAGCCAGCGAAATAATGCTGATAAGAATAATCACACCGGAAATCAGGAAAAACCAGAATCTCTTACCGACAATATCCAACATTATTTCCTTCCCAGGTACGGGCTGAATAGCCAAGTCCGCTGCGCCAGGCCAGTGCCCACAAACAGGCGAAGTAAGGTGCGGGTAACCACGATAGCGGTAAACATACTGACTAATACACCAATACCTAACGTAAAAGCAAAACCCTTCACCGGAGCACTGGCAACGATGCTGCTTCCCAACCAGTACAAAATGCCACACACAATAAAGGTGGTTACATTGCTGTCCCGGATAGCCGTCCAGGCACGATTAAACCCGGTCTCAATGGCTGCCCCCAGGGTGCGTCCCGTCCTCAGTTCTTCCTTTATACGCTCAAAGATAAGCACATTGGCGTCTACGGCCATACCGATAGACAAGACAAAACCACCCAGCCCGGCCAGGGTAAGAGTGACCGGTATCAGCTTGAATAGTGCCATTACCAGTGCTCCATAGAACATTAACGCCAGGCAGGCCAGAGCTCCAGGCAAACGATAATAAAGAATCATAAACAGCATAACCAGGATTATACCAATCAGCCCTGCCTGAACACTCCTATTTATGAAATCGGCGCCCAGCGTGGCTGAGACCTTTTCCTGGTAGAGTGGGGGCTTCTGCAGCGGCATGGGCAAGGCACCGGAAGCAAGCAGGGTGGCCAACCGATTTACTTCATCAATGCTGAAACTGCCGCTAATAACCCCGCTACCTCCATATTCTGGCTGCAGAATCTGGGGGTCTGAAATGAGCACATTATCCAGGAAAATACCCAGAGCCCGCTGCGGAGACCCGTATTCCCCTGAATTGTAGAGGCGTTTGGCAACCTGGTCGAAAATTATCCCCCCCTCTTCGTTCCACTCGATAGCCACTACCGCCTCGGTGCCGGTAACCTTTTCAGTTATACTGGGAACAGCCTCGTCCAATAAATCACCGGTAAGCGGAGTGCCGTCATCTCCCGTGGCTGGAATCCAGGCTAAAAGCCCGGTGACACCCTGTTCCAGAGCCGCGGTATCAATGGGGTCGCCGGCCTCGTCAGTGAACTCGAGACCTTCGTCATCCTTGACCAGGAACGCCACCGGGTTATTATTTTCACCCACAAATATACGAGCCCCTTCCACACGCTTATTGAAGAACTCGGAGCGGGCATTCTCCAGATAATCACCGAGATAAACGGGCCTGCCATCCCCATCGAGCTCCACCTGACGAAACTCGAGGAAACCAGTCTGTTCCACCAGGCTCTTGGCGGCCTCAATATCAGTAAATCCGGGAAGTTGTACCAGGATACGCTCGCCATCCTGCTTCTGTATTATCGGCTCGGTGACACCATACTTATCAATACGGCGCTGGATGGTATCAAGCGCCCGGTCTAAATCCCGCGCCTTCTCCTCACTGGTAGCCCCTTCCGGGAAATGAGCCTGATACACCAGGTGACTGCCGCCAACCAGGTCAAGCCCGAGACGCATTCCCTGCCGGCCTAACCTCTCCCCTTGTATCGGCAGGACCACCCACAAGGACAGGGAAAAGATTATCAATATTATTATGAGGACAATGATATTTTTTCTCGTCATGTTCAGGCTCTCACCAGATGTTCACCAATGTAGGCTAAAGCTTCCTCCCGGGTAGCTACCTCGCCGGTGGACTGGGCTTCACGCACCGCCTCCAGCACTTCTCCAATTGTAGGTCCCGGACTCATGCCAAAGATACCTATTAAATCGTGCCCGCTAACCAGTTTAGACGGAACCACCAGACTCTCCTCTTGAAAGCGCTCGGTTATCACGTACTCAATCATTTGAGCATGTTCCCGCCACTCCACTATATTCAGGTTTGGACCTCTGGCGGCTAAGAAATCAGCCAGGTTCAAAAATAGTATGTCAATACCAGCATCACCGGTATCACGGAAGTAGCGATAAATAGCCCGGTGGGAGGGCAACTCACGCTGGCTCAACTGCCCCGGCCGGAGGTGATGCCTTACCATAATCTCCGCCCGCTTTGCTTCTCTGGCACTGAACCTCAGCCTTTCCAGAATATTAGCCGCAATTTCTGCCCCCTCCTGAGCATGGCCGAGGAAGCGAACCCGACCCCCGGCTTCAACAGCCCTGGTCTGGGGTTTGGCAATGTCGTGCAGAAGCGCCGCCAGTTTGAGCAGCGACCTTCGGGTGCTGCCGTGGCTGACCGCAACGGCAAAGTGCTGAGCCAGCGCCGGTGACCAGGGGACAACCGCCAGGACCTCTTCACCGGCATACTCCCAGGTCCCCTCCCGGAGCAAGAAGTCAACGGCCGCCACTGTCTCCAGTGAATGGTGAAAAACATCCCAGAAGTGCTCTTTGGGCTGCGCGGCTCCTTTGGTCCGGGCCAGCTCTGGAATGATAGCGGTTAGCAAGCCCACCTGGTCCAGGCGGGACAAAATTTGCTTGGCTCGAGGTATTGCCAGCAGTCGAAGCAGCTCTTCTCTTATCCGCTCTCCGGCAACACCGGCGATAAGATGGCCGTCACGCCGAATTAGAGCCTCGGTCTCCTTGTCAATGCTGAAACCAAGCTCGGCAGCTAAACGCACCGCCCGCAACAGGCGGGCTGCGTCCGACTCAAAAGCTGACGCCGCCACCACCCGCACCACACCCTGGCGAAGGTCATCCCAGCCCTTGAAAGGGTCGATGAGTCCAGAAGGTCCAAGCGGAGCCTTGCCTCTCTCTTTCGGAGGGTGAGATTGATAAACAATCTGCCTGAGGTCAACTGCCATGGCATCTATAGTGAAATCACGGCGCGCCAGGTCCGACTCGATACTGCCCTCAAATGTGGAGAGGTCGAGCTGCCACTGACCTCCGGCCCGTGAAGCCGCCTCACCAACCAGAACCACCCTCCCCACCCTGTTCGCCTCATCCAACAGGACATACTTACCGCCCAGGGCAGACGCCAACCTGGGAGCAATTTCCAGTGCGTCAGCGGCGATGGCAATATCTACATCCGCTGTCTCCCTGCCCAATAAAACATCACGTACAACCCCCCCCACCAGATAAGCCTTCACATCCATCTCAGTCAGAAAATGGCTTACCTGTGTCAATACAAATGAGATTCTGGGAGAAATTAGACGGCTAAAAAAGTCCTTCTGGTCTTTTACCGCAAAGCTCATACTTTACTGCTAATCCTTGCTGAGAAACACAGTTTTTGTCGGTCCCGATAACGGCTCCATATCTTAGTTAACTATACTCCCTAGACGCACATTTTATCAAGGGGGGAGGAGATTTATTTACTAACCTCACCCCCTTTATATTTATTTGACAACCCTCCCCCTGTATCCCCCTCCCTTACCAAGGAAGGAGGAAGAGTTTTTAGAAAAGAGCAAGGCCTCTCTCTTATTACACTCCTCTTTCCATTAATAAGTGAAGAGAGTCAAGGAGATAGATCGCTGAACAATCCCGTACAATAACGATTTGTCGCCAGAGGAAGGGGTTAAGGCAATTCCCGGAAACCGCAGATTTTTACCGCTTCTCTGACAGGTGACGGGACCACAAACAACCCGTGTAATAAGTCACCTCACTGAAGAAACACCAGAACTGCAGAGTCAGGTAATGAAGAACCGCCCCGTTACCCGGGGAATATAGCCGACCAGCCGCTACTGGTTTTCCTTGTTCAAGCCCTTAGCAATGGTCTTCAGGATGTTGAGGATTCCAATGATAGAGCGCTGCACATCAACCGGCTCCTGGGCTAACATCCTGGATACGTAAGGGTCAACTCTTTCACTGCCATAACCAGGACTTGCCTCAGCCATCGCCGGAAGCTGTGGAGACAGGTAACCAGCCAGGGTGAACAGTTCGCCCTCCTCAAAGCCCAAAGGCTTAGCAATTTTTCGCAATATCCGAGCTGATGGGTAACGTTCTCCTCGCTCTATGCGACCCAGATGTGACGCCGATATGCCAGCCATCGTCGCCAGCTCCTTTAATGTCAGCGCCTCTAAAAGTCTCTGCTGCTTGATTATTTTGCCTAAATTTGCCCTGCTGTCATCCATAGTCACAGTATAATTCGCCAGATGTCAAATGTCAAGATGCCTAAACTTCACTTTTCTTACCAATCTTACTGCTACGGGTTTTTGAGCCAGAGTTGAACCAATACGCTCTCAAAAAAGGGTGTTTTCCCTCAGTAGGAGCAGTGTTGCATCTCGTCTACCCCCGTCTGAAGTCCAGATGAAAAATCGTGACAGCCGACTTTAAAGGTGCCAGGAAGCTACTGAATAGGATTCAATGGATAATCGTATAAGAAGGGAATGGCCGAAATAATTTGTGCCAAGTCTTGACAAATGGCAAATTTTAGACTATAATATAGACATCTGTCATTAGGGGGATAGCTATGATAGTAGAAACAAGAATTTTCGAGTTGTACAACCACAAGTATGAGAGCCTGTCTGAGCTAGCCGAGGCTATGGGTATATCGGTAAGCCAGGTTTACCGGGTGCGAGAAGGTAAGCGCAACATCAATCAAAAATTTATTGTCGGCGCCATAAGAGCCTTTCCCGAGTGCAAATTCGACGACCTCTTCTACTTCGCCTTTGAGCCATCAACCAACAAGAAACAGGAAACAGGAGGACAGCGGCGAGTAGCGACTTTAACCAGCGTCTAGAGAGCCTCACTGATATCTTCATAACCCACATTGATGCAGCTCTGTAACCAGTAAGGATAAGCAGGTTTCTGACCCGAAAAGAAGTCGACTGGCCATGGAGGCTCCCTAAACCAGACCCACCGGGTCAATATCTATCGTCCAGCCCCGGGGAACAGGTATTGTAGACAGAAAAGCGGACAGCTCAGCGCCACGAAGTATAATCTGCCACCGGAATCTGCCGCGCAGCCGATGAATCGAGGCGGGAGCCGGCCCGACCAGACTGAGGTCAGCTATGCCTCTTGAATCTCTCTCCCCGACAAGGAGACGCTTCATTCTCTCTGCCTCCCGCCGGCAAAGGGCATCATTGGTATGGCTGTAAACGAGGCAGGCCAGCCTGGTAAAGGGGGGATTATGAAGCTGACGGCGGAAGGCAATCTCCCGGTCATAGAAAAGGGTGTAGTCATGCTCAGCCGCCGCCTGGATGGCATAGTGTTCCGGAGAGTAGGTCTGAATAATAACCCGTCCCCATAGATTGCCACGCCCCGCCCTCCCCAACACCTGACTCAGCAGCTGGAAAGTTTTCTCCCCGGCCCGAAAGTCAGGCAGGGCCAAGCCGGTATCCGCATTAATTACCCCTACCAGGGTAACCAGAGGCAAATCCAACCCTTTAGCAATCATCTGCGTGCCAATAAGAATATCAGCCTGGTGGGAACGGAATTTGCCCAGTATTTCCTGATGTGAATACTTCCCTTTGGTAACATCACTATCCCAGCGTAGCAACCGAGCCCCGGGGAAAGCATAACCGGCTTCCTGCTCCAACTTCTGGGTACCAACACCTAACATCTTTATCCGGCGGCTCAAGCAGCGGGGGCAAACCTCAGGCATTGACATTTTGTAGTTACACTGGTGGCAAACCAGAACATCGCCCACTGAATGATAGGTGAGAGCGACCTCACAGCGCCGGCAGCGAAAGACAAAGCCACAACTGCGACACTGAATAAAGGTAGACGCTCCCCGCCGATTAAGAAATAGAATCACCTGCTCGCCGCCGGCCACCGCTTCGGCCGTAGCCTGCGACAAGGAGCGACTAAAAAGACTTCTGTTCCCTGCCTTAAGCTCGTCCTTTAAGTCTACCACTTCAACCTGAGGCAGCGGCGAACCTTCACTGGGAGTAACCCGTTCTGGAAGCTGAATTAGCTGATAGTCCCCCCTTTGAGCATGGTAATAGGTCTCCACGCCAGGCGTAGCGCTGCCTAGAATAACCACCGCGCCGGTCAGCTCAGCCAGCTTTATCGCCACATCCCGAGCGTGATAGTATGGTGAATCGTTCTGCTTATAGGTCCATTCATGCTCTTCATCCATAACTACCAGACCCAGGTCAGGCTGAGGCGCAAAAATAGCGCTCCGGGAACCTATGACCACGTCAAATTCCCCGTTTCTTATCCGCTGCCACTCATCAAACCGCTCTCCCAGGGAAAGCTTACTGTGAAGGACCGCCACTCTGTGGGGAAAGCGTGAGGCAAACCACTCCACGGTCTGGGGAGTCAGGGCTATTTCTGGAACCAGAACAATGCCGCGCTTGCCCAGCTTCACCGCCTCAGCCAGAGCCTGCAGATAAACCTCTGTCTTGCCGCTGCCGGTAACTCCGTGAAGCAAAAAAATCGTGGGGCCGCTCGCCGGCTGAAGCAGTCCTGACCTGACGGATTGCAGGGCTGATTTTTGGGCAGAAGTAAGTTGCAGTGGACGTGACGGGCCGATACCCTGGTAAGAAATTGGCTCACGTCTTACTTCAACCTGCTGAAGCTCAAGTAAGCCTCTACTGACCAAGGCATCAACTATTGCTTTATCACATTTGATGCTCTTTTTAGCCTCAACTAAGGACACTGGCTCAGATTGTTGAGCAAGGAAGTCGAGGAGAGCTGCCTGTCTAGTAGTTCTTTTTTCACGTGACTTAGCCGCTTCCTGCCGGGCTTCACCGGCTGTAACCAGCAAACGCAGATAAGACACCGTCTTTGGTTTTACCCTGACCGGCTCCAGCTCATAGCTTCTGACGGCCAGACCCCGTCCTGCCAGCTGGGCGACGACACTCTGCGCCTTTTTCTTGCCTAATGCCTTCTCCAGTTCCTTCAGCCCAACCCTGCCCCGCTCGCCAACCAAATCAAGAACATACCGTTGTTCCTGAGTAAGCGAGGATGAGTCAAAGCCACTGGGAATCAAAGGGACAGAGATAAAAGTGAGCGCCTTCCGCTCAAATCCCGGCGGCAGCATCAGCGCCACCGTGTCGAAAAGGGGCGATAGATAGCGCTCACTGAGCCAGCGAGCCAGGGCCACCTGATAGGGGGACAGCAGAGGGTGGGGCTCCATGACACCGGCGATTTCCCTGGTTTCTTCCACTGCCGGATACTGGGTCAGCTCCAGGACCACCCCTTGGAGAAGCCTGTCACCAAAAGGAACCCATACCGCCTGTCCAACATCTATGTTGAGACCAGAGGGTATGGCATAGCTAAACGTCCGGCGCTGCGCAATGGGCGAGTTAACACTGACCTCAGCATACCCCACTGGTGATACTCCAACAAGACAGCCCTATCCCAACCTTGAGATTGTCTACTAAGAGGATTAAAAGGGGGGAAACCATGATAAGAAGATGTTCATATCATAATTTCCTTCCCTCTCACGTCAAGAATACATCTCCCTATCATGGTAAGAGGTGAAAAGGGTGAGGGGTAGGTAAACAATCGCTAACCCTGCCCCTTTTCCTTGTCTACCCGCTTCTCCTTGATTCGGGCGGCCTTACCACTGAGGCCGCGCAGGTAATAAAGCTTAGCCCGGCGCACTTTCCCGTGCCGCACTATTTCTACCTTTTCCACCATTGGTGAATACAGCGGGAAGGTGCGCTCTACACCGACACCATAGGCCACACGCCTTACGGTAAAGCTAGCCCCAGCGCCGCCATGACGAACTCCAATCACCACCCCTTGAAACATCTGGGTGCGTTCTCTTTCACCTTCCACAACCTTACTACTGACCTTAACCGTGTCACCCGGGCTAAGAGCCGGAATATCGGGATTTACTTTGACTTCAACCAGCGAGGCAATATTCATTGAAAAAATCTCCGTTCATATTTTATTCAGAGTAGATTGAAGGGAGCATAGCCCCTCCAAGACCTATCTGCTAACCGCTTTTTTGACTTTGTCCAATAGCTCAGGGCGACGCTCCCGGGTACGCTGAATAGACTGTTCGCGGCGCCATTCGGCAATCCGGGCATGGTTTCCGGAAAGTAAAATCTCAGGCACTGACCATCCCCGATATACGGCAGGACGGGTATACTGAGGATACTCCAGCAGCCCACCGACATGGGAATCATCCACCAGTGAATCTTCTGAGCCAAGAACCCCGGGCAGCAGCCTGACCACAGCCTCCACCACCACCATCGCCGCCAGCTCACCACCGCCGAGCACATAGTCGCCGATACTAATCTCATCAGTAACCAGGTGCTCACGCACTCGCTCGTCAACACCCTCATAGCGACCACAGATAAGAATTAGGTGACTGAATGTTGATAGCTCTTGAGCAATGTGCTGAGAAAAAAGGCGGCCCTGTGGCGTAAGCAGAATAACCGGCAACACCTCAACTCCCTGTTTCTTTACTGACTCCACCGCCTCAAAGATAGGCTCAGGCTTAAGCAGCATGCCGGCACCGCCCCCGTAGGCATAGTCATCAACAGTGTGATGCTTATTATGGGTATAGTCCCGAATATTATGAATGTCGATGCTGACCATGTTACGGTCAATAGCCCGCTTCAATATACTGGCACCGAAGGGGCCGGGAAACATTTGCGGAAATAGGGTCAAAATATCAATGTGCATGTGCCTGGCCCTTCTCCGGAGCTACGTGTTCCGTGACTTCTCCTTTAATAATATCCACCGCATGTGGAATGGCGGGTAATATCACCTCAAGGCATTCCCTGACTGCTTTAGGGCTGCCGGGCAGATTGATAATGAGGCACTTGCCCCTGACCCCAGCCACCGCCCGACTCAGTATGGCGAATGGCGTTGCCTGAAAGGTTTGGGCTCTCATCACCTCGGCGAAGCCAGGCACAACCTTATCGACTACGGAAGCAGTAGCTTCAGGAGTAACATCGCGCGGCCCCAAGCCGGTACCGCCGGTAGTCAAAATAACATCCACACTACCTCTATCCGCCCATTCCGCAAGCTTGCCGGCAATAATGTGCACCTCGTCAGGAACGATTTCATAGTTAACGACACGGTTATCCGAGAGGGCTTCCCTGATTACCTGGCCGCTTTCATCATGGCGCTGCCCCTGCCACCCCTTATCGCTAATGGTAAGTATGCCCAGATTAAACATAGCTCCACCCCTATTTAGACAGTTTGTATTTTACCATACCCAGAGCGTTTAGCATAATTTTAGAAAAATAATTGAAAAAGACTTGACAAAGATGAGGGCTCGTGGTGTAGAATGGATAAAAATGGTAAGTTGTGGTAGGAAATAGGAAAGCGTCCCATATAAGGGGATTAAAAATGTTTTTCGGTGAATTTATTTATAAGATTGATGAAAAGGGCAGGGTGCCTATCCCGCCTAAGTTCAGACGGGAAATAAAAGAGAGAGTAGTAATATTAATACCCGGCGTGGAGACCTGCGTCATGGCCTACCCATTCCTCGAATGGAAGAAGCTGGCGGCCACTCTTACCACGGGTTCGGTAACCCCCAGCAAACTGAGAAAGCTACACCGGGCCCTCTTTGCTACTGCCTTTAGCCTCAATATTGATGGGCAGGGCAGGATAGCCCTACCTACTCCATTACGAGATTATGCCGGGATTGAGGATGACGTAACTATAATCGGAGCCAATAATTATTTTGAGTTGTGGGGCCCCGGGCAGTGGGATGAAGAGAAGGTTACCAGCCAGGAGCAAGCCTGGCAGATTATAGAAAGCCTGGAGAGGCATTAATGAGCCTGAATAGCTCAGCACCTGCCCATATCCCGGTTCTAGTCGAAGAGACCATCGGGGCACTGGCGGTCCAGCCGGGGGGTCGCTATCTTGATTGCACCATCGGTGGTGGGGGACACGCCGCCGCCATCCTGGAACACAGCTCGCCCGGTGGGCAGCTATTGGGTATCGATGCTGACCCTGAAGCTATCAAATCCGCCCGGGCAAGGCTCAAAGCCTATAGCCATTCAATTCTCCTGGTCAATGGTAATTTTGCTAATTTACAGGCTATCGCCATAAAAAACGATTTCTCTCCGGTACACGGTATCTTGTTTGACCTGGGCCTTTCCTCTCTCCAGCTCAACGGCAGTGGGCGTGGTTTCAGTTTTCAGCATGATGCCCCATTAGATATGCGCTTGAGCCCCGGCCAAGAGGTTACCGCCGCCGATATCATTAACACCTACTCAGAGAGCAAACTGGCCAACCTTATCAGAACATATGGTGAAGAAGCCAATAGCCGCAGGATAGTACGCCAGATTGTACGGGAGCGCCCCATAAAGACTACTCTGCACCTGGCTCAGACGATAGAGCATGCTATCAGCCGCCGAAGGGGTAGAATTCACCCAGCCACCAAGACCTTCCAGGCGCTACGGATAGCCGTCAACCACGAGTTGGAGAATCTGGAAAACGTCCTGAAACAGGCGAGTGACCTCCTCGGATTTGAAGGCAGGCTGGTGGTCATCAGCTACCACTCCCTTGAAGACCGCATAGTAAAACATTTTATGCAACGAGAATCAAAAGACTGCATCTGCCCGCCAGGTACACCAGCCTGTGTTTGCCAGCATGTCCCCAGCCTGAGGTTAATCAATAAGAAGGTTATCGCCCCTTCTCCTGCCGAGATACGCCTTAATCCGCGTAGCCGGAGTGCCAAATTAAGAGCTGCTGAACGCATTATCAATCACAGTGAGCACCATAAAGTTGCCGAACGTTCATATCTCTCATCGGAAACTGGAAGCCGGAAGAAGCCGGCTCTGGCAAGTAAGCTCCCAGGGGTTTTATTAGTATCTCTGAATTAACTCACTGTTCTGGAAAGGGAGGGCTTACCATGTGAAGACTAGTATAAATCAAAGAAGCCTGAATCTAGATAAGGAGGGGTAAATGAGCAAACACACTCTGACTGCTATTGATGTTGGGACCACCAAGGTATGCACCACTATAGCTGAGGTAAATGAAGGTGTTCTCCGGGTTGCCGGGGTGGGCATCACCCCGTCTGCAGGGTTGCACAAAGGACTGGTGGTCAACATTGGCGAGGCTAGAGAGTCTATCCGTGAGTCAGTGAAAAAAGCCGAGCATGCCAGCGGCTATAAGATAGATTCGGCCATCGTCGGTGTAACCGGTAGGCACGTCTCCTCGATAAATAATCGAGGGGTAGTAGCCATTACCCACAGTGACCGGCTGGTACGCCCGCAGGACTTGAAGCGAGTACTCACCAGTGCCCAGAGTATTAAGGTTGCCAGCGACCGAAAGCTGCTCCACGTTATTCCCCGGCAGTATACTGTCGATGGTCAGGCTGGAGTCAAGAACCCGGTAGGCATGCACGGCTTCAGATTAGACGTGGAGACACATATCATCACCGCCGCCGTAACCTCAGTGCAGAATCTGGTAAAGTGCATCCGAGGGATTGGTATTGATATTGAGGACCTCGTCCTTGAGCCTTTAGCCAGCAGTGAGGCTGTATTGACTGAGGATGAGAAGGCAACCGGTATTATATTGGCTGACATAGGTGGAGGGACTACCGATATTGCTGTCTTCAAAGACAGCAGCATCTGGCATACCGCCATACTGCCCATAGCCGGCTATCAGCTTACCAGAGATGTGGCTATTGGCCTGGGGCTACCCTTTGACGTAGCCGAGGAAATGAAGAAAAGATATGGAAGCGTTATGCCGGTCTATGAAGCCCGGCAGGAAGCGGCCAGTGCCATCTCAGAGGATGGGCATGGTGTCTCCTATCAGGACCTGTGTGACATTATTAGAGCTAGGGTTGACGAAATCATAAGGCTCATCCTGCTTGAGTTACCACGTTCTGACTATGAGGCATTAGTGCCGGCCGGCCTGGTATTAACCGGTGGCACCTCCAATCTTTCCGGCATAGACATACTGGGGCGCGAAATACTGCAGCTCCCGGTAAGGATAGGGGTTCCTACTAATATATCTGGTATCACCGATACCCTCCGCGACCCGGCTTATGCTACCAGTGTTGGCCTCATGCTCTGGGGGGCTAAAAACAAGGGCAAATCCGCCTGGAAATCCCGCGGATTTGGCATTACCCTCCGGCACTTGCTATCACGATTTAAGAATATGTTTCGCTAGTCCTTAAGACCAGGACGCAGTAAATAAAGGAGGAGGAGATGGCAAAAACAAGCTTTACCCCCAACCCAGCCAAGATCAAAGTGATTGGCATAGGTGGTGGTGGCTGCAATGCAGTGACACGCATGGTCAGAGAGGAAATTCAAGGCGTGGAATTCATCGCCATGAATACCGATGCCCAGGCCCTGGCCATTACTGAGGCCCCAACCCGCATCCAGCTTGGAGAAAGACTGACCAAGGGATTGGGCGTTGGCGGTGACCACAACCAGGGTCACAAGGCCGCCGAAGAAAACCGTGATGACCTTAAGGAACTGGTCGCCGGCGCGGACATGGTGTTTATTACCTGCGGTATGGGTGGCGGCACCGGCACCGGGGCAGCCCCGGTTATCGCTGAGACCGCCAAGCAAGGTGGTGCCCTGACTATTGCCGTGATAACCAAGCCATTCACCTTTGAGGGTGCTCACCGCTGCCAGGTAGCCAATGAAGGCATTGCCCGCCTGCTGGACAAGGTTGATACCCTTATTATCATCCCTAATGACCGCCTGCTCGACCTTTGCGACCAGAGGACAGGAGTGGAAAACGCCTTCAAGATGGCTGATGATGTGCTGAGACATGGCGTTCAAGCCATTGCTGAGGTCATTACCGTCCCCGGGCTGATTAATCTTGACTTTGCTGATGTCAAAGCCGTAATGAAGGATGCCGGCCCGGCCTGGATGTCCATCGGCATCGGGACAGGTCAACATCGAGCCGTAGAGGCAGCCAAGGAAGCCTTATGCAGCCCGTTACTCGATGTTTCCCTCGATGGGTCAAGAGGAGTGCTGTTCAATGTTGTTGGCGGCAGCAGCCTCACTCTTTTTGAAGTCAATGAGGCGGCCGAGATTATCAAGCAAGCCGTAGACGACGAGGCTAATATCATATTTGGGGTGGCTCATGACGCGGCGATGGATAAGGAGATAAAGATTACCTTAATTGCCACCGGTTTTATCTCCAAGATGGGGCAGGCAGTACAGCGAGAAGAGGAGCTCAACCAGTTGCTCAAGGGGCTGAAGAGCGAAGAGGAACTGGATGTTCCCTCTTTCCTGCGGCGCCCGCTGTTCAGCCACCGCCGCCAGGCAGCAGAGGCAACCGATAAGCTGGTTAAACCGCCGGTACACTCTCAAATCCAAATTAAGTAAGCTCTCGGGTTATCCCCCGGGACCGAAGTAAAGGCTGTAGGTGCCCCAGGGAGGCATCCGGGAGAAGGCGATTTTCCTGGATGACAACGCCTACAGCCTTCCTGTGTACAGCGCAAGGCCGGTTGCCGGTCTCTTTGCCTTGCTTATCTCAATATGCTATAGTTTTGGTAATGGAAACCAGTATCGAGTTTATTCCCGCTGGCACGGTCACTTCCCCTGACGGGTTTTGCGCCGGTGCTACCTACGCCGGCATCAAGAAAGCGTCCAAAGATGTCCTTGACCTGGGCATCCTCTTTTCCGAAGCGCCGTGTGCGGCAGCGGCCGTATTTACCGCTAACCGAATCAAGTCAGCGCCGGTAATTCTGTCTCAGCGGCGGTTGCGGTCGGGGAGAGGGATAGCCGTAGTCGTCAATAGCGGCTGCGCCAATGCCAGCACCGGTGAGCCGGGCCTCGATGATGCCGCCCAGATGGCCGCTCTAGCCGCCGAGGGTCTTGGCGTAGCCGCCGAGGATGTCCTGGTGGCCAGCACCGGGGTCATTGGCCAACGGCTGCCCATGCAGCTAATAAGCGCCGGACTGAAACAGATTGTCCTTTCCGCAGACGGCGGCCACAGCCTGGCAAGGGCTATTATGACCACTGACACCCTGCCCAAGGAAACAGCCATAGCCGCCAGAGTTGGCGAAAACAGGTTTATTGTTGGTGGCGTAGCTAAAGGCGCCGGGATGATTCATCCTGACCTGTCTACCTTGCTTTGTTTCCTGGCTACCGATGCCGCCGTGGACACGGATTTTCTTAAACCGGCTCTAAAAAAAGCGGCTGATATTTCCTTTAACATGGTTTCAATTGATGGAGATACCAGCCCCAATGACACCGTATTAATAATGGCCAACGGCATGGCTGGAAATGAACCCGTCTCGCCGGGCAGCCGGCAGGCTGATGCCTTTCAGCAAGCGCTAGACCGGGTCTGTATCTACCTGGCTAAATCCATTGCCCGTGATGGTGAGGGAGCCACCAGGCTCATAGAGGTCACCGTCAGCGGGGCGGTTACTATTGACGAAGCCAGGATGGCCGCCCGGACAATAATAAGCTCACCCCTGGTGAAGACGGCGGTCCACGGCAATGACCCTAACTGGGGGAGAATCCTGGCGGCAGCCGGGCGGAGTGGGGTGGAAATAGTGGAGGCAAAGCTCGACCTGTATCTGGGCGATATCTGCCTGGTAAAAGCGGGATCCCCCCTGCCTTTTAACAAGGAAGAGGCGGTGCGGGTATTAGCTGGCGCCGAGGTGCCCATAAGCTTGAAGCTTAACCTGGGCACGGCTGAAGCCACCGCCTGGGGCTGCGACCTGTCCGAGGAATATGTAACTATTAACAGCCAGTATACTACATGAAATAATTAAGGGAGTCGTAGAGCAGCGTAGACTGGGCTCTGGAGCCATAACCAAGGGGTGTTGGAGGGGCGAAGCTCCTACTCCAGAGTAGTTAGGGGTGTTAGAGGGGCGAAGAATGAGCAACAGCCTGGATAACGTAAGCGTGGTCAAGCTCGGTGGTTCTACCCTGGGAAAACATGACACCACCATCGAGGACATAGTTGAGCTTCAGCGCCAGGGCAAATCACTGGTTATTGTTCATGGTGGCGGTAAACTGGTAACTGAATGGCTCGGCAAACAGGGTATTGCTACCAGGTTTATCCAGGGCCAGCGGGTAACCGACAAGGCTACTCTTGAAGTGGCGATTTCAGTGCTGGCCGGACTGGTCAATAAGGAGATTGTATCTGCCATCAACAACCGGGGTGGCCAGGCGGTTGGCATCAGCGGCGTAGACGGGGCTCTAATTCAAAGTAGAATCGGGGATACCGAGCTGGGCTATGTTGGCACCGTGGTGGAGGTAAACATCGCTCCATTGAAGGTGCTTTTACAGGCGGATTATACCCCGGTAGTTGCCCCGATTGGTCTCAGTTTACCTGATAAGCCCGGCAAGGCGCCGCCGATGCTTAACATTAATGCCGATGCGGTCGCCGGCGAAATCGCCGCCGCCATTGGTGCCGAAAAACTTATTTTCCTAACTGATGTAGCTGGCGTTTGTGACCGCTCAGGCGAGTTGTTGTCTCAACTCTCGCCAGATGAAGCCGAAGCTTTAATAGGCTCTAAAGTAATATCAGGGGGAATGATTCCCAAAATTAGAGCCTGCCTGAGAGCTTCATCGAACGCTGTAACTTCATGTATTATAGACGGCAGGCAGCCACACGCCCTGCTCAGCGATATAGAGGGACGTGTCCGCGGCACAACCATAAAAGCCATGTAGCATGGGGGCTGGTCAGGCTTGGCTTATAGTTGAATCTGGGGTAGTTTTTACCGCAGAGGTGACACCGAGCAGGTTCGGCAGGACATGAAGCGGCCGATAGACCTGTTCAGACAAAGAAAGGAATGATAGAATGAGCATTAAGATACACATAGACGTAACGCTTCTTCCCCTTACCGGAGGACAGAGAACAGTAGAAGTAAAGGGAGAAAAGGTAAGCCAGTGTCTGGAAGAGCTGCGAGCGCAGTTCCCCGGTCTTAAACAAATGTTTGATAGTGAAGGTAATTTGTGGAGTGACATCTCACTCTACCTCAATCGGCACAGCATCTATAGCGACCCGCCGGTAAAGGATGGAGACGAACTTACCATTGAGGTGGGCGTAGCCGGAGGATAATGGACAAATGAGTGGCCGGGAAAAGAACTCCCCTAAAAGTGTGCAAATGAGTCGGTGGCAGGAGCTTGAGCATAAATACTTTATGAAAACCGCAGAGCGTGTACCACTAACGCTGGTCAGGGGGCAGGGGGCAAGGGTGTGGGATGAAGATGGACGCGAGTATCTGGACTTTGTCGCTGGCTGGGCGGTCAATAGCCTGGGGCACTGTCACCCGGCGGTGGTTGAGGCAGTAACCGAGCAGGTAAACACCCTTATCCAGACTTCGAATAACTTCTATACCGTTCCTCAGATTCGCTTAGCCGAGCTTTTAGTAGCTAAAAGCTCACTGGGCAAAGTATTTTTTTGCAATAGCGGGCTGGAGGCTAATGAGGGGGCAGTTAAGCTAGCCCGGCGGTATGGTAAGCTCCATCTGAATGGAGCTTACCAGGTAATTACCGCGCTGGGTTCCTTTCATGGCCGCAGTCTAGCCATGGTTGCCGCCAGCGGCCAGTCTAAATACCAGCAGCCGTACCTCCCTATACCAGCCGGTTTTACTAACGTAGAGTATAATAACGTCGAGGCTATACAGGCAGCGACTACCAGGCAAACCTGCGCCGTGATGCTGGAACCAATAGAGGGTGAGGGCGGAGTCAACGTGCCCGGCAGTGATTATCTACCGGCAGTGCGCGCCTGGTGCGACCAATCCGGTATCTTGCTTATTTTGGATGAGATTCAAACCGGGATAGGCCGAACCGGGACACTTTTTGCCTATGAGCAGACCGGCATTAAGCCTGATATAATGACGCTAGCTAAGGGCTTAGCCAGTGGCATACCTATCGGGGCCATTGTAGCGAGTGATAAGGCCTCCGTTTTTGCTCCCGGAGAGCATGGCTCAACCTTCGGGGGCAACCCGGTTGCCTGTGCCGCCGGTTATGCTACACTAAAATTTATTATTGACAATAATATCCCGGGCAATGCCGAGAAAATGGGGCAGCGCCTTACTGCCGGGCTGGAAAGCTTGAGACGGAAATTCCGGTTTGTCACGGACGTGCGGGGGCGTGGACTGCTGGTGGCTATGGAGTTTGACAGCGATATCGCCCAGTCAGCGGCCGTGGCCTGCCTTGATGGAGGCTTAGTGGTTAATCGACTCAAGCCCAATGCGCTGCGCTTTATGCCTCCCCTTAATATCGGCGATGAGGAGGTCGACGAAGCTTTGAGCATTTTAGATAAGGCACTGACCAGTGTAGAGGGAGGACAGTAACTATTCACTACAAGGTGCAGGTGAGAAGCATATTGAATAAACTCGGCAGACGGCAGATAGTTCTGGCCATGGCCGTAGTCCTGCCACTGATTGTTCTGGTACTGGCTCTTACCGCTTCACCGATTGGGATAACCTCCGAAATCGGGAATAGAGGGCTTCCCTTAGCCGCCACTGACCTTTCGGCGGTGCCACCGTCGGTGACCAACGATGCCACCAGGATAGCTGCCGAACTACTCGGTGATGGACAGAATAGTTATAATGATTTTGTAAACCAGCTACTGGGCGTATATCTGGAGGCTAGAGACAAGGATTTCGTCGTCCTCTTTAACCCCGGTGGCTGGGGTTGGAACCTAGTCGAGGCGTCCCCCGGCTGGCAGAGTATTTTTGACGGCATTGAATCAGAGCTGACAAACTCCGGCTACACATCGCTATTACTAACCCATCAGCGCACATTCAATACCTTGCAGGGCCGTATTGACGAGATCGTTGAAATGCTTACCGGTTACTCATCAAAATCAAAGGAGTTAGCCCTTAGGGTGGAGTTTCTTACTTCCCATATCCCGGAGCTCAGGGTTATCATCACTGGTGAGAGTAATGGCACCATTATTGCTGACAGTGTCATGCATGTTTTGCGGAATAATCCCCATGTTTATAGCATTCAGACTGGCCCCCCCTTCTGGCATCAAAATATTATGCTGGACAGGACACTGATAATGACTGACAATGGCATGGTCCCTGATTCCTTTAGCCGGGGGGACTTTCTGGCTATGGCTGGCGCTAACCTGAGAGTTCTATTTGGCGTGCCCCGGCCGGGAGATAGTGCCACTATATTCCTCTATGTAAGAGCCCCAGGTCATGAGTACTGGTGGCAGTACCCCAGCGTTTATTCCCAGATTGAGAACTTCCTGGAAATAAACTTTGGAACCGCGCGATGATACATCTCCAGAGAAAGCGGAGGTAACGATGCCGGACAAGGTGGTGCTGGCTTACAGCGGCGGGCCGGACACATCGGCAGCCATTAAATGGCTTAATGAGAAGCATAACCTGGATGTCATTGGCGACACCTCCCCGTAGCAGGTAGAGCGGGCACTGGCTATCGCCAAGAAAATAGCTAGTAGCGGAAAGTAGCCCCGAAGTGGCTGGAGCAGCAGTGCTTAGTTTAACCAGAGCACTAAAGGAGCAAAAGATGGGGTAATCTAGAAAATATTGAACTGTCCCCCACAGGAATATCGCCAAAAAGGAGGTGATAGAATTGAAAGAGGAATCGGCAAAGGCCGTTATCAGTGGTCTCAAGGAAGTTGGCATCGACTTTATCTCTTCGCTTCCCAGTAATAACCTGGTGCGCGTGATATATGATATTATGAACGACCCGGATTTTACGCATGTTCCGGTGGCCAATGAGACAGGTTGTGTCGGACTCTGCTACGGAGCCTATTTGACAGGGAAGAAACCAGCGTTTGTGGCACAAAACTCAGGGCTGCTCCTGGCTACTTATGCCCTCATGGATTCAATATACTGGTTTGGGAACTTCCCTATGCTAATGGTGATAGACCACCGAGGTGACTTTGGTGACCCCAGCGGATGGAATTTCGTTGGCTATGGGATTCAGATACCACGAATCCTGGAGTCCTTTCAAGTCCCTTACATCATTGTGCGCCAACCTGAAAACTTGAAAGCTGAAGTAGTGCGTGGTGGATTGATGGCTGAAGGCTGCCGAAGGACCACCGCTATTCTAATCAGCGGGGAGGAAATATGACTACGTGCCATGAGCTTCTCAAGATACTAGCGGCTAAGGTTACTGACGAACTGGTGGTTACCAGTCTTGGCAGGGTACGACTTGACTGGCAAAGATTGACAGAACCGCGGGATGGTAACCTCTACGAAATTTACATGGCCGGGGCTACTTCCGTAGCGTTAGGAATGGCGGTGTCCCTTCCTCACCGAAGGGTTATCGCCCTCGATGGAGATGGCAGCATTCTCATGGACCTCGCTATCCTGCTGGCTGTCGGAAAGCAAAACCCTTCCAACCTGATTGTCATTATCGGCGACAATCAAGCCTACGAGAAAGCCGGCGGTGTGCCAACCTTCACCCCCGATATTGACCTGGTAGCCATAGCGCGAGGAGCGGGAATTCCAAATGCCTGGTTGGTAAGAGAACCATCAGAATTCCGCAGGGTTATTGATGAGGCCTTTCAGGCAAGCGGAGCAAGCTTTATTGACTTAAAGGTGGAGACGGAACCTTGGGCACGTCATCCGGTAACTCTTGATGGCACGGAGAATAAATATCGGTTTATTCGCTATGTTGAGAGGACAGAAAATCTAGAAATTCTTAAGCCATCGGGCATGAGGCCGCCAGCCAAGGTAAAATGGTCTTAAGCAATTAGCTGATCGGTAATAATAGACTCATCCATAGCGGGAACGCAGGCGGCAGAAATCCCTTAACACAGAGGCTGAAAGAAGCACTGGCAAAGGTAAAAGCTAGCCCGAGCCGGTGGGGAGCCCTCCGGCCAGCTTATGCTGGGTGCGCAGGCACCTGGTGCACAGGTTAAGCCGCTTGGACTGACCATCTATCATCACCGTCGCCGGGTGAATATTTGGTAGCCACTTGCGATTGGTGTGCCGTTTGGAGTGGCTCACATTATGACCGAACTGAGGTGATTTTCCACATAAATCGCACTTCATTTTTTTCTCCTTGAGCATTGCCTAAAATGCGTTTATAATATTACCATAGCCACGTGAGTTTGGCAAGAAGGCGAGCCAAGAAAGGGCAAAGCCCCCGAATATGCCCAAAGGGAGTTTAAGAGAAGCGAAGCCCCTCTTAAAAACCAATTTCCCCCCTCCTTACTCTGAAGTAGTCGGAAAGGGGAGTTTTAGAGGGGCAAAGCCCCTCTAAAGAAAGTAGATTCCCCTTCCCCTTGTTAAGGGGAAGGGGATAAAGGGGATAGGGTTATAAAAATTAAAGGGATGGGATGAGATGAAGCAGATGAACTCGGCTAACGGGCAGGATTTAAGAGAAATGTTTGCGGCAGCAACTACCTGGCTGGAGAAGAGTGCCCCTGATATTGATGCCTTGAATGTCTTCCCGGTGCCTGATGGAGACACCGGGACTAATATGTTGCTTACCATGCGCTCAGTCATAGATGAAGCCTACCGGGCTCCGGACCGCAGTACTTCAGCGGTAACTCAGGCTATGGCTAAAGGAGCATTGATGGGGGCGAGGGGCAATAGCGGGGTAATCCTCTCACAGATATGGCGTGGGTTGGCACAGGGTCTCGTCAGCAAAGAATCGTTTACCAGCCGAGACCTGGCCGATGCCCTGCTACAGGCGTCAGCGATGGCTTATAAGGGGCTGAGCCATCCGGTGGAAGGGACTATTCTTACCGTAATTAAGGATGCCGCCGCTGCTGCCCAGGCTCAGGTGGCTGACGGCAACAACGACCTGATATCAGTTATGGAGGCTACCGTCGTTGCCGCCGGCGAGTCAGTGGCCAACACTCCCAATCTTCTCCCGGTGTTAAGAGAGGCAGGAGTGGTAGACGCTGGCGGTCAGGGTCTGTACACCATTCTGGAGGGTGCCCTGCATTACCTCAAGGGTGAAGCAGAGCAGATACAGTTCCGCAAGCCACAGATAATTGTCAGCGATATACATGCGGCCAAGCTGCCTGAGATGATAGTCGCTGATGAGGTGCCCTACGGATACTGCACCGAGTTCATGCTTAAAGGACAGAAGCTCAACACGGATAAGCTCAGAACCAAGCTGGAGAAGAAAGGCGAGTCCCTGATTGTAGTTGGTGAGGAATCTACAGTCAGGATTCATATTCATACCCTGGACCCGGGCAGCGTTATTCGGTATGCTACCTCGTTAGGCACCGTGCATCAGGTATCAATTCGGAATATGGATGAGCAGCACCAGGACTACCTGGAGATGCAGAAGGAAAGGATGGTCGAAGTTGATACGGCTATCGTAGCCGTAGCCTCAGGCGACGGGCTTGCCGAAGTTTTCAGAAGCCTGGGGGCCGCCGCCGTTGTCCCCGGTGGACAGACAATGAATCCCAGCACCAAAGACCTGCTTCAGGCAGTAGAGTCAGTGCCATCCGATAAAATAATTATTTTACCGAATAATAAAAATATAGTGCTCACCGCCGGGCAGGTCCAATCCCTGACCAAGAAAAACATTAAGGTGGTACCTACCGAGACAATTCCACAGGGAGTGGCGGCTCTGTTAGCCTTTGACTATGAGGCAGACTTTGAAACTAATGACCAGCTCCTGAAGCGGACAAAGACAACGGTAAAGTCCATTGAAATTACCCGAGCCGTACGGACTACCAAAGTGGAAGGACTCGATATTAAGAAGAAGCAGGCTATCGGCCTGCTGGACGGGGAACTGGTAGCCCACGGTAATAATACGGCAGAGGTACTTAATAAGGTGCTGGCCAGGCTGGATTTGGGCGAAGCCGAGGTGATTACCATCTACCACGGGGCTGATACCGAGCCGGCTGAGGCAGAACAGGTCAGATCAGCTATCCGCGAACAAAACCCCCACCTCCAGATTGAGGTAGTCCACGGCGGGCAGCCACACTACAACTATATAGTTTCGGTAGAGTAACGTAATGACAGTCAAAATCATTACCGACAGTGTCTCAGACCTGCCCACCGAGGTGGCTACGAAGCTAGGGATTACCGTTGTGCCACCGAGCGTACGCTCTGGTACCGCTGCAACTGTATTGGGAGACAAGGCATAGCTATTGCTTACCGACCTCACCCCCTTAATCCCCCTCATGACAGGAATTCATATCCATATCATGGAGAGGGGAAAGAAACGTTAGAGAGGGGCGAAGCCCCTCTCTAACCTACACTCCCCCTTCCCTTACTAAGGGAAGGGGGTCAGGGGGATAGGTTGCTAAACGACCTGTAGGAAATAATTATCCGCAGTGACGAACGGAGGCAAGGTCTTGGCTATAAATGCTGCGCCTCTGCGCAAGATTCTTGAGCTTGAGCATAAGAAGGGCTACGCGGACTCCGCCGTATTTGGCGGTCTGGATAGATTTCTGAGCAACTGGTCGGCCCAGGCTATAGAGACGATACACAGTCCACCGCTGTTAAACCGCTTTAACCAGCTTCTAGTTAACTCCAACTATGCCTCTTTATCCGAACCGAAGCGCAAAGAGTGGGTAAAGGGTGTGCTCGATTTTCTGGTTGAAGCGGAGCACTGGGACACGGCAAAGGGTAAATCCAGAAAAATTCCAGCAGCCAGCCGGCAACCTTCAAGGACAAGCGCTCGGACCACAGTGGTCAGCCAATCTATTGACTCACCCATCACACTTATCAGAGGCATCAGCTCAAGCGTGGCCACTAAATTCGATAAATTGGGCGTGAAGACAATCCGCGACCTGCTCTACTTTTTCCCGCATCGCCACCTCGACTACAGCCAGAGAAAATTCATCTCTCAGCTTACCGAAGGAGAAGAGCAGACGATAATTGCCAACGTGTGGCAGGCCCGGGAGATTCGGCTGGGCGGCCGGCGGAGTACCGAGGCTATTGTCGGCGATGAAACCGGCAATGTCAGGGTGGTCTGGTTTAATAATCCCTACCTGGCCAAGCAGCTGCCAACCAATACCCGCCTGGTTATCAGCGGCCGGGTGAGCCTGTTCAACGGTCGGCACGTGTTTGAATCTCCAGAATGGGAGCTGGCCGAGGACAAGGAGCTGATTCACACCGGGCGTCTGGTGCCCATCTATTCCCTCACTCAGGGACTACGCCCTCGCCAGGTTAGGAAACTGATGAAAGGGGTTGTTGAACAGTGGGCCTGGCAGCTGGTGGATTTCCTGCCCTCAGAGTTGAGAGAGCGCAATGACCTGCTGGAGCTGCCTCAGGCGATAAGTCAGGCACACTACCCAGATGATGAGACAGCCAGGGATAAAGCGAGGGTCCGCCTGGCGTTTGACGAGCTCTTTCTCCTCCAGCTGGGCGTGCTGAGCAAAAAGCGTGACTGGCAGGAGAGCCAGCCGGGCAACCCGTTCGGTGCCAGAAAAGAGGCGATGGATACTTTTCTGAAGTCTTTACCCTTTGCACTGACCAAAGCCCAGCACCGGGTACTCCAGGAGATACTGTCTGATTTACAGCAACCACGACCGATGTCCCGCTTGCTCCAGGGGGAGGTGGGCAGTGGCAAGACGGTAGTCGCTACCACCGCCCTGCTTATGGCGGCGGCTAATGGCTACCAGGGGGCATTCATGGCACCGACTGAAATTCTGGCGGAGCAGCATTTCGCCACTATCAGCGAACTCCTGTCCCGAGCCGGGCATCAGGAGGCGGAAGAGAGCCACCTGGGTAGCTACTCAGGACTTTTACCGCGGCCGGTCACGGTGGCAATACTTATCGGTGATATTAACCAGGCGAAGAAGCGGGCGCTCCAGCAGCGTGTCCAGGATGGAAGCATAGATATTGTCATCGGGACTCAGGCACTTATCCAAAAGGGAGTGGAATTCCATCGGCTGGGCTTCGCCGTGGTGGATGAGCAGCACCGGTTTGGGGTCGCCCAGCGCTCAGCGCTCAGGCAAAAGGGGTTCAGCCCTCATGTGCTGGTAATGACGGCCACGCCTATTCCGCGAACCCTGGCCCTGACCCTATACGGTGACCTTGATTTATCGGTTATAGACCAGCTCCCTCCGGGAAGGCAGGCGGTGAAGACCAAGTGGCTCCAACCCGGGCAACGGGACAGCGCCTATTCCTTTATCCGCCGCCAGGTGGCCGGCGGTCGTCAGGCCTTTATTATCTGCCCCCTGGTAGAGGAATCAGAGGCTATCCAGGCCAGGGCAGCCATTGCTGAATACCAGCGCCTATCCGAGGAAGTCTTCCCTGAGTTGAAACTGGGCTTACTTCACGGGCGTATGTCAGCTAAAGATAAGGATAAGGCAATGCGCAGTTTTCGCTCCGGTGAGCTGGACATTCTGGTCGCAACACCGGTGGTGGAGGTTGGCATAGATGTGCCCAATGCCACGGTTATGCTGATAGAGAGCGCTGACCGCTTCGGTCTGTCGCAGTTGCACCAGTTCCGGGGCCGAGTGGGACGGGGACAGGAGCAGAGTTACTGCATGCTATTGGCTCAGAACCCATCCATAGTGGCTAAGGAGCGTCTGGACATCATAGAGAGGATTCAGGACGGTTTCCAGTTGGCTGAAGAGGATTTGAAGCTACGGGGCCCCGGGGAGTTCTTCGGCACCAGGCAGAGTGGACTACCTGACCTGCGTATGGCCCGGCTCTCCGATGTGGCCCTGCTGGAGCTAGCCCGCCGTGAGGCAATAAGACTCTTTGAAATAGACTCCGGTCTAGCGAAGCCGGAACATCACCTCCTGGCTAAAGAACTAGCCCGCGTCTGGCCCGAGGCCGGCGAATGGAGCTAAGGCCGAATTTCTTAAGATAAGGAGGAGACTAAAATGACTAGGGCAATACAGATACCAAGCTCGCTATGGAAAGAGATGATGAAGCTCATAAACGACAGACTAACGAAGAGTAAACTAGATGAGCCTATTGTTTTCGCGCTCTACACCAAGGAACATGACCATGATAAAATCATCGAGTACAGAGAAATACCTACGGTTGAAGTAACAGGAAACTATCCAAATGGGGAGTATGACTACAAGTATCCTGGAATCAAAGCACTCGATTTTTATCCACCCAAAGGTGAAGGAAAGTGGTTTTCTGGAACTCTGGTAGTAGGTGATACGACTAAACTAGACGAAGGAGATAAGAAGTTTATGATTAGAGACCAAATGGATTTTAGAATTAAAATGGATAGAGACCCTCTAGGGCAATTGTCTTGGGAAGCCTACTATATAGATTTTCCCATTGTCTCGCTTGACCTAGTGTAGAAATCACACCGACAAAACTTCAGATTTCCCCCCTCAGTCAGGATGGGGGAATTTCGGAGCTTCATTGTGTCATGATAGTAGGGAGTACTTATCTGGGAGGCAGGGATTATGTCGAGGAAGTTTCGGGTAATTCTTGAGTCTAACGAATCAGGTGGATATACGGTAACGGTGCCATTGTTGCCTGGATGCATCAGTGAAGGCGATACTAAAGAAGAAGCCTTAGCTAACATTAAGGAAGCCATAGAACTTTATATTGAGAGCCTTCAAGCTGATGGTGAACCGATTCCTTCTGAAGAAGCTGTTGAGGAGGCTGTGGTAGAGGTCGCAGCATGAGGAAATTATACCTCTATTTGACACAGGGTTGACGGCATGGTGTATTATGGTATGAGTTGAGGTGGGACAATGAAATATAGTGCTTTAGAAAAAGAGTTCAATTATTACCTAGAGCACCAGGAAGAACTGGTTAATAAGTATAAGGGTAAATTCATTGTAATCAAGGATTGCAACGTTATAGGTACGTATGACTCAGAAGTGGAGGCTGTAGAAAAGACTACTGAAAAGCACGAGCTAGGCACTTTCTTAGTTCAGAAATGCGAGCCAGGTAGTGGGAGTTACACTCATACATATCACTCAAGGGTGATTATAGTCTGAGGACTTCCAATGCAGAACACTGTAGTTGCCTTCACTGTATCTTATAAAGAACTAACAAATGTATTAGGTTCTTGTGCTGAAATTTCTGAAGCTTTCCATCCTGCGTCCACATCTCCACCCCCACCCCATCACAAGTACAATGCTATTTGGGATACTGGTGCCACAGGAACTGCCATTACACAAAAAGTTGTTGATGACTGTGCCTTAAAACCCATTGGTATGGCAATAGTCCAGACCGCCAAAGGTCAAATACATACCCCAGTATATCTTGCTAACATATATCTACCCCAAAGGGTTTGCATTTATAATCTAAGAGTAACCCTCATTGATATACGCAATGCTGATGTGCTCATAGGAATGGACATAATAAGCAAGGGTGATTTTGCTATAAGTAACAAAGATGGGAAAACAACCTTTTCATTCAGAGTCCCATCGTGTGACTGCATAGACTTCGTGAAACAACCACCGCCCGTTGACAAACCGATGCAAAAAGTCAGTAGAAATCAACCGTGCCCTTGTGGTAGTGGAAAGAAGTATAAGCATTGCTGCGGTAGGTAATCTAACTCACAGTTCTAAACAGGGAAAGCGAAGTTCGATCTGACTTTGGTCTGATAGTATCTATCCCTAAAATAAGCACTGGTATGTCTATGCTGGAAATGCCCCTCTTTTCTAATATTTCCCCCTCTCCTTTGAAGGAGCATAAGATAAGAGAGTCTAAGAGAGGCTTCGCCTCTCTTCTAATATTCTTCCCCCTCCCTTACCAAGGGAGGGGGATAAAGGGGGAGGGTTACCAAATTAATATTAAGGCGGTGAGGTTGATAAACAATCTCTCCTCTCCATAGTTGAACAGCGGGGCAGATTAGTTGTAGAATTTAGCAGCTATCCATAAAAAGGCGGGGTATGAGAGTTCAGAGATGCAAGGGAACCAGAGACCTGTCCCCTGAGGAAATGAGGGTATTTCGCCTCATCGAGGGGGTATTTAGAGACTGCTGTCTCAAATGGGGGTATGATGAGGTCAGGACACCAACTCTGGAGTACCTGCACCTGTTTACCTCCACCGGAACGCTCACCCCGGGCATGCTGAGCAAAGTTTACTCCTTCCTTGACTGGGATGGCTGGAGCGGGGAGAGGGTGGTATTGCGGCCTGATGGCACTATCCCGGTTGCCCGGCTCTTTATTGACAGTATGGAAGATAGGAAACTGGCCAAGCTTTTTTATGTCGCCAACGTCTTTATTTTTGAAGAAACGGGGAAGGAGACACGGGAAAGATGGCAGTGCGGAGCAGAGCTTATTGGCGCCGGGTCAACCGCCGCCGACGTCGAATTGATAATAATGGCTCTAGAGGTCTTAAAGAGTTTAGGGCTGGATGAGATAGAGGTGAAGCTGTCACACGCTGGCTTAATCAGGGCACTACTGGCCAGGCTGCAATTGAGTCCTGAGGAGCAGGCCAGGATATTCGACCAGCTCCTGGACGGAGACAGCGAAGCGCTGGCCAGGCTGAAGCCCGGTGAACCGGAGCTGGGCAAAGCCCTGTCCCTTATTCTTAACCAGAAAGGGAAATCGTCCGGCTTCCTAAAGAATTTAGGGTCTCTATTTAATCAGCACTTACCCGAGCTTGAGCGTCCCCTTGATAATTTCACGAATGTGGTTGAACTTCTTGACGCTCTGGGTTACGACTACCAGATTGATATCGCCTCGGGGAGGGGGTTTGAATACTATACCGGTGTGATTTTCCAGCTATTTATAGGTGGGGAGAAGATAGGCGGCGGGGGAAGGTATGATGACCTTATTCCGCTGATGGGCGGCCGGGATATTCCCGCCTCAGGTTTTGCCCTTTACCTCGGCCATCTGATGAACCGGCTAAAGCCGGAAGCTCTGCTCGAACCGGCCGGCCAGAGAATCCTGGTCAGGGCAGAAGCCGGCCAGCCAGAGGCAGTAAAAGAGAGCTTCAGTATGGCCGAGTGCCTCCATGAAGCCGGCTACACCGCCGAAGTCCACCTGGGTGGCCCGGAGCCAGCCGACCTGAGATGGACTCTTGATGTTGGCAAAGGACCCCAATTTGCCTTGACTGACCGAATTAAGCAGCGAAAGTTCAAGGCGCAGACTGCCGATGACGTCTTAACATTACTGGGAGATGAAAGTGCCCGTAAAGATAGCGCTGCCTAAAGGTCGCCTCCTGGATGATACCGCAACCATGCTCCGGAAAGCCGGCTGGGGACTTGCTGGCTATCATCAGACAGCACGCTACTACCGCCTTAACTCCCACAGGTTCCCCCACCTCTCCGCTAAGGTATTCCACGAGAAAGACATTCCGGTTCAGGTGGCGGTGGGGAACTATGATTTGGGGATTTGTGGACAGGACTGGGTGGAAGAGCTTCTGGTCAAATACCCCAGCAGCGGCCTGGTTAAGATAAGAGGTCTAGGCTACGGAGATGGCCTCCTGTATATGGTCGCCAGCGAATCCGGAGGGAAGCCTGCACTGGCAGAAATGCGCGCCAAATTGGAGGCGATACGCATTGCCAGCGAGTACCCTAACCTGGCTGAGTCCTTTGCGCTGAGAAATCGACTGCGGCGATTCAGTATCTTTCCGCTATGGGGAGCGGCTGAGGTCTATCCCCCGGAAAACGCTGATTTAGCCCTGATTTCGGGGAGGGCAGGGGAGTCTTTAAACTATGGCCTGATGCCGCTAAGCAGTGTCCTGAGCTTCGGTGCCTGTTTAATCGCTAATAAGCACAGCTGGCAAGCAAAAGACCTGAGTGAAATAGTAGCTTCTATTGAAGACGTCCACCGCCCCCGGTCGGCTGAAGAAGAGAGCGAGAAGCCTTTCTCTCCGGCAGATACCGCTATAATGCCGGCGGTTGCCGGTCAATATCCCGCTGAAGAGGCAGCCGGTGATATCGTCCGGCTGGCTTTGCCTGACGGACACCAACAACAGCCCACCCTCCGGCTGCTTAACAAGGCTGGCATTCAGATTGATGACTACCCGTCAGACTCCGGAAATCGCCGACCAACGGCCAGTCTTGCCGGCGTCATGATTAAGGTAATCAGACCCCAGGATATGACGCTGCAGGTAGCCAATGGAAACTTCGACCTGGCAATAACCGGCCGGGACTGGCTCAGGGAGCATCTCTACCAGTTTCCGACCAGCCCGGTAATCGAGCTTCTCGACCTCAAATTCGGCAGGGTAAGAATAGTCGCCGTCGTCAGCAGGGACCTGCCGGTGGCAGACGTCTACAGCCTGAGGCAACTCAATGCCGAGCGCCTGACGCCGTTCCGGGTGGCTTCAGAGTACGTAAATATTGCGGATAAGTATACCCGGGATAATCACCTCGGCATGTGTCGGGTGATTCCTACCTGGGGAGCCAGCGAAGCCTTTTTGCCTGAGGACGCCGACCTGCTAATCGAGAATACCGAGACCGGGCGGACTATAGCCAGGCACAACCTTAAGATTATTGATACCCTTTTTGAGTCAACCGCCTGCCTGATAGGCCGTAAAGATAATCCATCCCGAAAGGTTGAGCGAATAAAGTCGATTACGGAAACACTGCGAACTGCGGTGGAGGAGATTGTGTAACAACCTATCCCTCTAACTCCCTTCATGCCAAGAATATATCTCCCTATTTTGGGAAGGTGGAGTATAGATAAGATGGGCAAAGCCTCCGAATATGCTCACAGGGAATTTAAGAGGGACAAAGTCCCTCCCAGATTCTCCTTCTTATAGTTATTTAGGAAAGGGGCTAAAAGAGACGAAAACCATGATAAGAAGATGTTCATATCATAATTCTCCTCCCTCTCCCTTAAAAAGGAGAGGCAAAGCATTGCTCTGGGGCATTATTTAGGGGAGTTAGAGGGGCGAAGCCCCTCTCAAAAAATACTTCCCCTTCCCCTTGGCAAGGGGAAGGGGATAAAGGGGATAGGGTTATCAAAACAAACATCAAAGGGTGAGGGATTAGCAAGTAACTTCAGTGGAGGATAGCCAGGTTGAAAATAATTGAAGGCTTTCAGTCGGCAAAATTGGCCTTGTCACGGCAGGGTCCAGCACAGGAGACGCCTGAAGCTGATGACCGTGAGCAGAAAGTCAGGCAGATTATTAATGAAGTGCGCCGCCGGGGTGATGCTGCCCTCCTTGATTACACTGCGCAGTTTGATAAGGTAAGGTTGGCCTCGCTGGAGGTATCAAAAGAGGCGATAAGCAACGCTTACGGGAAAGTTGATGCCGGGCTGGTATCAGCCCTCCAGCTGGCCGCCGAGCGAATACGTTCTTTCCACATAGCCCAAAAGGATAGCCTCTTGCGCGAGAGTGATAGGGCTGGTTTGGGCTGGTTGATACGCCCGCTGGAACGCATCGGCATCTATGTCCCCGGCGGCACTGCCTATTACCCCTCAACCGTGCTGATGACAGCGATACCGGCCAGGGTAGCCGGGGTCAAAGAAGTTATCCTGGTCACTCCGCCAGATGAGCAGGGAACAGTTCCGCCGATTACATTGGCGGCCGCCTATATCGCCGGGGTCGACCGCGTCTTTTGCGTCGGCGGCGCCCAGGCGATTGCCGCCCTGGCCTATGGCACCGAGTCTATCCCAAAAGTAGACAAGATTTGCGGGCCGGGTAATATCTTTGTCACTTTAGCCAAGAAGCTGGTATACGGGGTGGTTGATATCGACGGGCTTCAGGGACCAAGCGAGGTGTTAATTATCGCCGATGAAACCGCCGACCCGAAGTATTGTGCCGCCGACCTTCTGGCTCAGGCGGAGCACGACCCGCTGGCTTCAGCTATTCTGGTAACCACTTCACGGCGGCTGGCCGATGAAGTCGTCCGAGAGATTGAGCAGCAACTGCCGGACTTAAAACGCCGGGAAATAGCCGCCGAATCACTTAATAACATGGGAAAAATAGCCGTAGTGGACAGCATAGATGAGGCCATTGAGCTAGCCAACCTTTATGCCCCGGAACACCTTTGCCTGGCGGTAGACCGGGCAAAGGACTACATTGACAAGGTGGCTAATGCCGGCTGTATATTAGTCGGTGAGAACTCGCCGGTGGTTCTGGGCGATTACGTAGCCGGGCCCAGCCATGTGTTACCTACTGGCGGCACGGCCCGGTTCAGCTCGCCGCTCAATGTGACCGATTTTATTAAGTACACCAATGTCATCGACATTGATGAGGCTGGTTTGAAGAAACTGGGTCCAGCGGCACAAGCCCTGGCCGAGGCTGAGGGGCTTGATGCCCATGCCCGGGCCGTAGGCAAGCGGCTGGAATCGGGCTAAGGGAGGCCTTAAATCAGTCCGTTTGACAACGCACTATTGTTTTAAATGGCTATAGAGTTAGTACCAACCGAAAACCAGGAGGATTCGCAATGAATATAGAACAGAAGACCGTTACAGAAAACACTACTATCAAGGATTTGATACCCAAACTGGATGTCAATGCCATAGGTATTGCCAGCCTGGCGGAATGGAAAGGAACAAAGCTTGAAGAAACGGCATTAAGATTGCTTCCTCAGGCGAGGTCGGTGGTGGTTCTGACTATGGAGATTGCTCAAGAGGTCCTCGACCTGGGCTCAACCGAAAGAGTAACCGGCGCAGCTTCCTTAAATGATTTAGTGGCCAGCGATGCCAGTTATCTCTATGGCAGATTGACGAAGGCGGCCTATGATATAGCCAAAGCTACCCGCAGCCTCGGGCTTAAGGCACTGCCGCTGCCAGCACAGGGCTGCCCCCAGGACAGGAGATTTTTGGAGGCGGTGTTCTCATACAAACATGCCGGGCAGGCGGCTGGACTGGGCAAGATTGGCTGGCATAGCCTGCTGATTACCCCTGAGTTAGGGCCGAGGGTCAGGCTTTCTGCCTGCCTCACTGAAGCAGAACTTGAGCCAACACATACTACCATGACTGTTGAGTGCGAGAACTGTGGTATCTGTCTTAACAATTGCCCGGCCGGAGCCTTAGCTGAACCGCAAGCTGGTGAACAATATGCTATAAACAAGTTTGCCTGTAGTTCCTTCGTTAACGCCTCCGGCAGCTGTAATCAGTGTATGCGGGTTTGTCCTGAAGGCAGGTGATATTTACAGGCGCCATTCCTAAGAAAATAAGGGCAGCGTCCTTGAAAGTAAGGGCGCACCGTATTTTCAAATCTCGTCCTAGCGGCATTACATTTCTCGAATCTCTTCCCGCCCGCTCCTTCCATGAAGAGGGAAATCGGAAGGTGCGTGTTGATAAACAGCCCCGGCCAGAAACCGCTTTGAAATCGGCCATGAATTCGTGTTAGAATATCCGATGTCTGACTGGTCTGGTGATAAGGTTGGAGGAAATGTCTGAAAATACCGGGATAGAGAGATTAATACGGCCTGACCTGCTTGCTTTTGGCGGCTATTCCGCCTGCCAGTCCCCGGAGACCTCGGACGGGAAGACTGAAGTCCCGGCGGAAAATATCATCAAGCTGGATGCCAATGAGAACCCCTTTGGCTGCTCACCAAGAGTAAACCAGGCGCTGGCCGCCTATCCCCGCCTAAGTATCTATCCCGATGCCGGGCAGACCGAACTCAGGAAATTGCTGGAGAGATATACCGGCGTCGGTGCCGAACACATCGTCGCCGGTAGTGGCAGCGATGAGCTAATAGACCTTATCCTCCGCTTATTTATTGAGGCGGGGGGTGATGAGGTGATTAACTGCGTGCCTACCTTTGATATGTTTCGCGTCAGCACCAAACTGTGCGGCGGGACTCTGGTTGAAGTCCCCAGAGATGAAAACTTCGCTATCAAGGTAAAAGAGATAAAATCGGCCATAAGCGAAAAGACCAAAATAATATTTCTGGCCAATCCGAATAACCCAACCGGAACCATAACCCCCCGGCCGGATATCATGGAAATTCTGGACACCGGACTGCCGGTGGTAGTTGACGAAGCCTATTACGAGTTCAGCGGGCAAACAGTGGCGCCGCTGGTCAGCCGGCACCAAAACCTGATGGTGCTGCGGACATTCAGCAAATGGGCCGGGCTGGCGGGGCTGAGAGTGGGCTATGGTATTTTCCCGGCTAAAATCGCCGCTTACCTGCTGACCATCAAGCCACCCTATAACGTTAATATGGCGGCTCTGGTGGCGGTGGAGGAGTCGCTCAAGGATATTGATTATCTGCTCGGCAGAGTAAAGGCGATAATTACCGAGAGGGAGAGGCTTTTCGGTGAGCTAAAAAAGCTGAAATGGTTAAAACCTTTCCCCTCACAGGCTAACTTTATTTTCTGCTCGGTGCTGGCTGGCGAAGCGAGAGAGCTTCAGCAGAAACTGCAAAAAAGGGGGATACTGGTTCGCTACTTTGACCAGCCACATTTACGAAATGGCATCCGCTTCAGTGTGGGTAAGCCGGAGCACAACGATGCCTTAATCAAAACACTGCAAGAGATTATTTATTGACCTCACTCCTGTATCCCCCTTTCCATGATAGGAATATCTTCCTTGCATGAGGGGGAGGAGATTTTAGAGAGGGGCTTTGCCCCTCTCTTACCGACACACCCCCTTCCCTTAATAAGGGAAGGGGGCAGAGGGATAGGTTGCTAAACAATTTAAATAATCCATTGGGGGAGGAGAAAGTAAATGGCTAACCGAGTGTCTACTGTCAAAAGAGAAACTAAAGAAACCAGTATCAGCGTGGAGCTTAATATTGATGGCGGTGGCGAGTGTGAGATAAATACCGGTCTTAGAATGTTCGACCATCTGCTGGCGCAGCTGGCTAAACACGGCGTATTTGATATAAAGATATCTGCCTCCGGTGATGACCCGCACCACCTGGCGGAAGATGTTGCCATCTGCCTGGGCAAGGCCTTTGGTGAAGCCCTGGGGGAGAAGCGTGGCATCGTCCGCATGGCTGATGTGGCGGTGCCGATGGACGATGCTTTAGCCATAGTAGCGGTGGACATCGGTGGGCGGGGGTATACGGTGCTGCACCTGCCGTTTAAGGATAATGACATGGCCGGTTTTCCTACCGACCTTATCCGCCACTTTCTGGAGTCCTTAGCGACCGAAGCCAGGCTCAACCTCCATGCCCGCATTGCTTATGGCACCAATGACCATCATGTGGCAGAGGCGCTATTCAAAGCCCTGGGCAGAGCCCTTGACGCCGCCACCAGGATTGACGAACGTATCAGCGGCGAATTACCAAGCACCAAGGATTTGCCGAAGGGTTAGGATTCTTTATCTACCTCACCCCTCGAAGAGTCTTCGACCTTAGTCCCCCTCTCCATGATAGGAATATCTTCCTTGCATGAGGGGGACGTTTATTAAAAAGAGGGGCTTCGCCCCTCTTAGACACCCCTGATAAAAAACCTGCATGGTATGGCGCTTGAAGCTGATAACAGGCTACTCGGTGCCTTGACAGCCAGCAGGCAAAGGTTTAACCTAGCCGTATTAGTTGATATGGGAAATCCCAAATAATAGCTAGTTAGGTGCCATTTTGAAAATGCAATAGCTTAAAAGGAGGAAAAAAATGAATTCAAACAGAAAGACCGCCAGAATTGTGGGAGTATTATTTATAACTGCGACGGTTGCGGGAGTGCTAAGTCTACTTTTTACAGGACCTCTAAATGCTCCGGATTATCTTCTTAATGTTTCCGCAAATGAAAACCAAGTAATAATAGGAGCGCTCTTTGTGTTAATTATGGCTTTTGCATGTGCTGGTATTGCAATTTGGTTGTATCCAGTCATAAGAAAACATGATGAAGCCTTAGCTCTTGGGGCTGTTGGTTTCAGGCTTATTGAGGGCGTATTCCATCTTGTTGTTGCAGTCAGCATGCTATCGCTATTGACATTAAGTCAGGAATATGTAAAAGCAGGAGCTCCGGATGCTTCCTATTTTCAAAGCTTAGGCACTTTATTACACGCAGCATCTGATTGGGCCGGAATGTTAGGATCGACCGCTTTTATCCTGGGTGCTCTGATGTATTATTATATATTCTATCAATCAAAACTCATTCCTCGATGGTTATCAGTCTGGGGTCTTATTGGAGTCCCATTCTGGTTAGCAGTAAGCTTGTTAATTATGTTCGGCTCACTTACTGGGTCTTCCGTATTGGCGACCTTTTTATATCTTCCAATAGCCGTAAATGAAATGGTTCTAGCGGTATGGCTGATAGTTAAAGGATTCAATCCATCAGCAATTGCTTCCCTGTCTGCCAAAACAGATATAAATTAGATAAAATGAGCACATCTACAAATACGGAGGAAACCTTATGAAAGCGATTGTATGCACAAAATACGGACCTCCGGAAGTTCTTCAGCTCAAAGAGGTAGACAAACCTACTCCCAAGGACAATGAAGTACTGGTAAAAGTTCATGCGACAACAGTACACGTGGGGGATGTGAGAATACGAAGTTTCAAAGTCCCTTTCTGGCAAATGCTCCCCTTTCGATTATATTTAGGTCTTAGAAAACCAAAGAGGGCTATACTAGGGATGGAGCTAGCCGGGGAAATTGAAGCAGTAGGCAAAGACGTGAACCTATTTAAGAAAGGTGACCAGGTTTTTGCATCTTGCGGTTTTGGTTTTGGCGCTTATGCCGAGTACAAATGTCTGCATGCAGAAGGGGTTGATGCAAAAAAGGGGTGGGTGGCAATAAAACCGGCCAATATGAACTTTGAGGAAGCCGCCGCCGTTCCTAATGGGGGAATTACAGCATTGCTTGTTCTTAGAAAGGCAAATATCCAGAGCGGACAAAAAGTCCTTATCTATGGCGCTTCTGGAAGTGTGGGTACATTTGCAGTCCAGCTTGCCAAGTATTTTGGGGCAGAGGTTACCGGGGTTTGCAGTACCACGAATCTAGAATTGGTGAAATCTCTGGGAGCCGAAAAGGTCATTGATTACACTCAAGAGGATTTTACCCAAAGCGGTGAGACATATGATGTTATCTTTGACGCAGTAGCTAAGATTTCGTCTTCACGAGGTAAAAAGTCTCTAAAGAAGACAGGAATCTATCTTAACGTTATAAGGGATTCCGGATCCGGGGGCGACGTAAAGACTGAAAATATAATCTTCCTAAAAGAGCTTATTGAGGCAGGAAAGATAAAATCGGTCATAGATAGACGCTATCCGTTAGAACAAATTGCCGAGGCTCACCGGTATGTCGAAACAGGACACAAAAAGGGAAATGTAGTAATCACTGTGTAAGGGTTCACCTTTAGTCTTACCCCAGCTTCCTGCCCGTCAGCTTCTCGTAGGCCTGCTGGTATCTCCTGGTGGTAGCCTCGATGACCTCCGGGGAGAGCGGCGGAGGGGGTGGTTCCTTGTTCCAGCCCGCCTCTACCAGCCAGTCACGGACCGGCTGTTTGTCATAGCTGGGCTGGGCTTGCCCGACCTTATATTGCTCAGCCTCCCAGAAGCGGCTTGAGTCCGGGGTTAGTAGCTCATCAATCAGGATAAGCCTCTCATTATCCAGCCCAAACTCCATCTTGGTATCGGCAATGATAATGCCCCTGGCTCGGGCATACCCCCTGGCGTAGCTGTACACCGCCAGGCTTTTCGCCTTCATCTCCTCAGCCATATCTCCGCCCACCAGCCTCTTCATTTCTTCCATGCTGAGCGGCTGGTCGTGCCCGGTTTCGGCCTTGGTAGTGGGCGTAAATAGCGGCTCAGGCAGCTCCTGGCTTTCCCGTAAGCCCCCGGGCGAAGCTAGCCCGGAAATAGTGCCCTGCTGCTGGTACTCTTCCCACGCTGAGCCGGAGAGGTAGCCACGCACCACACATTCAACGGGGAGACGCCTGGCTCTGGTGACAATCATGGACCGTCCGGCGAGGTAATCAGGGTAAGGAAAACGGTTCTCAGCCTTAATATAGGAATCAAGACGGTGAACGTTATCAACCACTTCCAGCAGATGGTTGGGCACTAAATCCGCCGTCTGTCTAAACCAGAAGACGGAAAGCTGGTTAAGCACCAGACCCTTATCCGGAATACCATCAGGCAGAACCACATCAAAGGCCGAGATGCGGTCAGTGGCCACAATAAGCAGCCGGTCGCCCAGTTCATAGCTATCCCGCACCTTGCCACGGATAAATAGTGGCAGTAGCAAGTCAGTATTTAGCAAAACGGTTGAGTTAAGATTATTTATCAACCTCACCCCCCTTAGCTTTTATTTGGAAACCCCTCACCCCCTGCATCCTCCTCTCCTTACAGTCTCTATTCCTCTAAAGGTAAATTGTTCATAGGGAGACTCCGTCCCTCTCAAACTCTCTTTTAAGCTTTCGCTCCTTCAAAGGAGGCGAAGGTAATTTTTAAAGAAGAGAAGCCCCTTCATTTTTCTCTTAACAAACTTTCTGTATCGGTGTGCCGTCACCGTATCCCTTCAATCAAGGTCGTTTATTAAGAGGATTAAAAGGGGCGAAGCCCCTTTAAGAAATTCCCTTCCCTCTCCCCTTCATAAGGGGAGAGGGATAAAGGGTGAGGGGTTGATAAACAACCTCTTCAAACCGCCATCGATAAACACTCTCCCGGGCCGATGCTCACCTTGCTCTTGGAGATAACCTTCCTGGTTCCGCTATACTACCTTTCCATTGCGCTTTGGTCAAGCCCAATCGCTCAAAAATCTCATCCATATATTGCAGGTAGTAGTGATAGTCGAAAAGTGGCTCAAGCTCCCCCTGGGGCAGGGTGGACGCGACCTCAGGGTCAGCCTTCAGCAGGGCAAGAAAGTCCTTATTCCCCTTCCAGGCTTTCATCGCGTTTCGCTGCACCAGCTCATAGGCCTTTTGCCGGCTCAGCCCCTTGTCGATAAGGGCTAGCATTACCCGCTGGGAGAAAATCAGGCCCTTGGTAAGCGCCATGTTCTTTTTCATCCGTCGTGGGTTGATTTGCAGCCCCTTCATTACCGAGGTGAAAATAGCCAGGGAGTAATCGAGCACCAGGCAGGAATCGGGCAGGATGATACGCTCAGTAGAGGAATGGCTGATATCACGCTCATGCCACAGGGCGATGTTCTCCAGTGAAGTTAAAGCATAGCCCCTTACCAGCCGGGCCAGTCCGCAAATTCGTTCACAAAGCTCTGGATTGCGTTTGTGGGGCATAGCCGAAGAGCCGGTCTGGTTGGCGCCGAAGGGCTCTTCTACCTCCCGCACCTCGGTTCGCTGCAGCCCCCTGACCTCGGTGGCAAACTTTTCCAGTGAGCCGGAGATTATGGCCAAAGTGGTAACGAACTGGGCATGACGGTCACGCTGTAAAATCTGGCTTGATACCGGCGCCGGGGTAAGCCCCAGCTTGTGGCAAGCCTTCCGTTCAACTTCAGGCGGCACGGTGGCATAGGTGCCAACTGCACCTGAAATCTTGCCCACCGCAATCGCCATTTTGGCTTCAGTGAGCCTCTGCAAATTTCGCCTCAATTCCTCAACCCATAGCGCCAGCTTCAAGCCGAAGGTAATAGGCTCAGCGTGAATGCCGTGGGTGCGGCCTATCATTGCCGTATATTTGTGCTCTATCGCCTTTTGTGCCAGTACCGAGATGAGTTCCTTTACACCTTGAGTCAATATCTCAACGGCTTCAACCAGTTGCATGCTGAGCGCAGTATCTATCACATCAGAGGAGGTAAGACCAAGATGGATGAAACGCGACTCTTCACCCAGGCTCTCTGACACCGCACCCAGGAAGGCAGTCATATCATGGTGAGTTTCCTCGAGAATCTCCTCCATGCGCCGGTAGTTGCAGCGAGCTAGCTTTATCTTGGGTATAGCCTGGCGAGGGATAGTGCCGAGCTCAGCCCAGGCATCACAGACAGCAATCTCTACGTCAAGCCACTTATCGAACTTATTCTCATCTGACCATACTCTTTTCATTTGAGGTCGGGAATATCGCTCAATCATTTGTTATCTCCTTGAGATTGTTTATTAACCTCTCCCCCTTAATTTTTATAACCCCATCCCCTTTATCCCCTTCATGATAGGAATTTATATTCATATTATGGGGAAGGGGAATTAGTTATCTAAGAGAGGCTCCGCCTCTCTTAGACTCTCCTTACAGTCTTTATTTCTCAAAGGGAACTATTTCCCCCTTAAATTCTTTTTTAAGCTAGCTCCGCTCCAAAGGAGAAGAGAGAAGCTTTTGAAGCGGGCTTCGCCCCTCAATCATCCCTGATTATCTTTTCCCCTGTAGCTCGCTCCTGTACTTTTCATAGGCCTGTCGAACCCGGTCATACTTCAGGCCCAGAATCTCGGCAGCCAGGTAGGCCGCATTCCTGGCTCCGGCACTGCCTACCGCCATACAGGCTACCGGTATCCCGGCGGGCATCTGGACTATGGAGCAGAGGGAGTCAATACCCTCTAACTGGCTGTCGGCCAGGGGCACGCCAATGACCGGTAGCGTAGTCCAGCTAGCTAAAACCCCGGGCAGGTGCGCCGCTCCCCCGGCGGCGGCAATTACGACCTCAATCCC